>Ga0116227_10002179_pt1 | contig 44774 bp, 28 predicted proteins | sample S1TSphgellanicum_FD_89693 | JGI IMG/M metagenome (GOLD analysis project Ga0116227, IMG submission 89693) | Host-associated microbial communities from peat moss isolated from Minnesota, USA - S1T2_Fb - Sphagnum magellanicum MG | ecosystem: Host-associated > Plants > Peat moss > Unclassified...
CGCATTATTATTTTCAAATATCAACTTATAGATAATTGACAGGTATGTTACATTGTATAAAAAATACAATGAGAAACACTCATTGCAAATGTGAATAAGGAAAAAGAACAAAAAAAAAAATATATATATATATATATATATATATATATATATATATGATTATTTAGTAAGAAACAAACTTGTGTTTTGTGCTTAGTTTGTCATTGTCATTGTGAAACAATTAAACTTAAAGGAGAAGGGTCTATCTTTAGACTCTTTTTGAAATGTAAGGCATTATCTCTAGGCCAAAGAGGAGATGTCAAAAATTTCAAAAGGGTCTAAAAGTAGACTCCACCTACATAAAAGAAACATGTATAATTTGGTTTCAAAAATTTGTCCTAAAATTTATCTTTTGCCATTTTTTTGCCATTTCTTTTTTCACTTTCATCTTCTATGCATTATCATTCTCATTGGCTCTTGAATCTTTTGTGTTTGTGGTACTTGCATTATACATTTGTACAAAGTTGCTTCACTATCTTTTTTGTTCATTTGCATTATAATTTTTTTTATGTTTTTTTAATGTACATGCAAGGCTTCATCTTGTTTTTTTTACCATTTTTGTTGCTTGTTTTTCAACATCATTTTGGTTTTTTCACAAGATAGCATCATCATTTTCATCTTATGGTTCATATAGTCATTCGATTGTTCAAAAATAGTTCAATATTGTTTAAACCATGGATTACTTTGCATATTTTGTAAACATATTGGTTGAATAATTTTTGAAACATCTTTTTTACTTTTTTTTGAATCTAAAATTCTATCCCAACTTAATAATGGAGAATTCAATAAACTAATATTCATAATTTTACCTACGCTAAAACCCCAATTTCAATTTTGTATATGCAATCCAATATTTAAAAAGAGTAATGATTGTATATATGATGGATGTTTTGATAAACATGCATTCATATAAATGGGTGACTGAAAAATAACATATTTTGCATATGTTGGAACTTGCAATTCAACAATACAATTTAAACATAAATACATTTCTTGCCCATTAATTGTAGTAGTACAATTAGCTAATAAACTATTCATCATACCATATGGAGTGTGTGTCCAATATTAAAATCTTTTTGTTTATTATATACAATTTTTAATTTAAAAGAATGCTTACCTTGATGATTTAATCTTAATTATTCCATATATAGCACAACATTTCATTTTTTGAAACACATTTGTAGAAGAATTAATCCATTTATCATATAATTAATTTCGAGCATTCCAATTATAGTCATTTGGTTGAAAACATTCCATTTGTCTTTGTCACACACAATCATACACATTTTTACAAAACTGCATTTATATATTTATAATTATTTACACAATTAAATCTATTTAGAACCATAATTCAAAATAATCTCAAATCCCAAATAAAACCATCAATGTAGATTGAACACTACTTCAAATGAAATATAACAAAATAATGTACAAAAACAGCCATCAAAGTTACTATTCAATTTCCAAGTTCTAGAAAAGCTAATAAATTCACCAAAAGAATAACTGACCAAAATGTACATCATTCTATGCTACATCTCATGATAGCTTACAAATTACAACACAAACTAAAACCAATGATGATCATCTTAAATCTACATCCTTGCATTTCTAGAGCCACAGACAAAGCCATTAATGATGTTGGCCACCATTTTAAAAGCAAAGCTTTGCATAACCTAATAACTACAAACAATTCTAAAACAAACTTTAAATAAGATATCTTAAAGATCAACTGAACCCAAGTTTACACACTTAATAGTTTCTACAATCATAAAAAGTAATTAATTTTCTATAAGAAGATCGACAACAACTTCACTAATACATTTCTAAACTTCGTAATGTATCATTATTGAAGTAAACAATCATCAAACAAAAATTTGTTCGCACCTTCAATAATTTCTCGCTTTCAGCTTTGTGTATTGCAAGCCTCTTGTTCACTCCAAAATTGCAATTGCTTCAACACATTGGCCAGTCCCCTACCCCAAAGTTACCCCAATTCTTTTCATTTACTACATGCAAACATAAAACAACTGAAACTTAAAAATCTCACTATTTTCTTACAAGCATACCTAAACCCTTTCTTCCTGTACTTCCACACTTGCTGCTTCAAAATGCCCTTACAAATTCTGACATTTCAAAAGACTCCAAACCTTCCAACAATAAAAATTGAACATACTCTTTCTATGTAAACCATATAAACATTTTCTCCTGAGTAGTCAAGTATCTTAACAAACCCTCGCAGAAATTGTACACTTTCTGACATAAAGAAAGGAAACCCCTCTTTCTTTATGAAACAAACCCCACTCCCTGTATTTGCTTTTTTGGGTCACCAAACACAACCTCACAAACTCTTCCAATATGTATACTTGACAAGTTCCAAACCCTAAACCTTACAAGAGAGATAACATACAAGGTCTCTCCTTTCCTGTCATTGCTTTTCTGCCACCAACCACAACAACCTTACAAACCCTAACTTTGAGTCATCTCATTTGAAGACTTCATTTCAAATCTGACTTTTTGAAGACCTCATTTCAGATCTGACTTTTTGGACAACGCTCGTAGAGCCCGCCTTCTTGGCCATCCAAATAGGTGGCCACTTGTAGAGCCCGCATTCTTGGCCATCCAAATAGGTGGCTGATTGTAGAGCCCACATTCTTGGCCATCCAAATAGGTGGCCACCTGTAGAGCCCGCATTCTTGGCCATCCAAACAGGCTGCCTCCACAAAAACACAAACTCATTGTAACTCATGAAACCTTTGTGATACCAAAAAGGGTCCAAACCATTGAGCCATCACTGTTAGGCCAACTTTAGTTATTTTCATTGTTGGATTGTGTGGATTTTATAGCACTCCCGATAATCAACCAAAATGGAATAAAGTTTGTACTAATGTTACAATTCACTGGTAAAATTTCTCTTACTGGCAGAAGGAAATGCAAGTTTAGAGTTGTGATTAGGGAGTTAATGACACACTAATGGTCACTACTTGCTGTTGCTCAAGAAAACACACCAGACTAATTAAGTATGATTAAGTAAAGCTATATAATCCACTATCATTCAGCATGACATGGATCTTTTGGGGACACACCACATCAGAGGTCTTGTTAGATACTTGACTTTTAGTTTCCAGGTAAACCCAATTCTAATATGTTATCTCTCTTGCGCACATAACCCATTCATGAGTGTAGTAAAATGGCTAGAAAATATACTAGAAAGAACAGTTTTCTGACCTGCCAAATGGGAATGTATGACATTGTAAGCAATAACTACTATAGAATCATCTATTTACAAATCGGGTCATAAAAGAACTAAATTTATCTCTTTGGTTTATACACAGTGCATATTTTGCGATCAACAATGATGCTGGCCCATAAAGACTACCCACCTTGACCTTAAATTTTACAAAAGATTGTACAGAAAGCCAGTGGTAGAAAAGCCTGATTAAAACTGGTGATGAAGAACAGCTGAATTTGATCAGGAGAAAGGTGGAGAAATGTGAATGTGGAGACACTAATGGCAGCGGTGGTGAAATTGAGAATAAGCTCTCAAAGATACTTCAAGAGAGTACCATATGAAGAATTTGTTCACAAAACTGGGACATGTTGGCAGCCTGACAGCGCCTCCTTCAAACGAGCAATTTGAACCACAAGCTGATTTATTTTCTGCAAATGTTTGAAACACAAACTGTTCAGCATTTTGTGATCTAAGAAAGAACTTCGATTGTCACTAAAATGGTCAATAACAATTTGTATCATGTATTCTGGAAAGGAAGCTCCAACAAAACTGGTTTGTTCACTTATATTTTCAAGAGGAAGATTGATGAGAGCTTCTTCAGTACCTCATCCTTGGAGCTAATGCATGCTGCCATTGATGTCCTATAATCACAAAACCCATCACTGTAGCAGCCAATGCAATGGACCAAAGAGTGTTGACCTGACATGCTTGCATACACCATATTGCAGCCTGTTAGTTCCACCATGCCAAATATGTCTGCTCATCACATCCATGCCCCAGTAATGGTGCAAAGCTTTTTGCATCTTCCTCTTCCATCTTCTGCATGTTGACACCTGCCCCTAAATCCAGCAACTCAAACCCTGAGTCCTCTCCAGAAATCGCCTTCCATAACCCTGTTAGAGATGGTACCTACTTCTCATTAACAAAAGCTGGAGCCTTCCTTTCATCATCCCCATCAATTTGGTCTTGGAAAACCTCCTCCCCTAGAATCAATCACATAGAGTTTGGCTGACTTATAATTGTGGGTGAGGATGGAGATGAGAGGCAGAATCCAAGCAATGGCCCTGCTTGCCCAAAATCAGGCTCTGCTCCAGCCTTTGAATCTGATGCCAGTCTGCAAAACATTCTTCCAATCTTGTCCTGCTCATAATTAATTGCAATGCCCCATACATATGACAAGACATTCCATATCCAATTCAGTCCACATACAGGCTAGAAAGAAAGAAGAGAGCCATTTTCCACAAGTTTTCCCATGAAAGAAACCAACAATCGCATTTGAAACTATACCACATGCATTCTGACAGCACTCATCATAGTAAAAATTCGGAAGATCTATTTACAATTTGGCAATCACAAACTGCCTACACAATTTGCACAAGCAACTCTCTTTCTTTGTGCAGAGTTTTTGAACTGTGATAATGATCCCAAGTCAAGAGAGAAGCTGGAAACAAAAGAGCTGTAACAAGACCATAAACTCAATTCCATTTAGCTCAAGTATGATGATGATCTCATGTCAAGAGAAACTTGAAACAAACATTTAGGCCCTGAACAAATCAAGAGTGCTCATGAGTGTAGTAGAGATGATTTTACTGACCAGGAGTCATGGGCTCCAACCAATCCCTCCCTGAAAACTTCTGCATCTGAGAAGCACAGCTTCTGGCAACTGGGAACATTGCATCCCTCCTTCCATGCTCTTCCTGTTCAATGTCCTTAGTGGCCAGCAAAGCTTCCTCAGTTAACCCTAATGCTGCTGGCACCTCTGATGTTGCCTGTGTCTTCTTCTCCCTGGTCTCCAAATCTGGTTCCATGATCCTGGGCTGATCCTCATCGTTACATGAGCTCTGATTTCTGCCTTCTTCCAAGGAGGCTTAAGAGAGCAGAGGCCATACTCCCAGTTGAGAGCTGTTGTGGCAAAAGTATCACCTCCATTCCCCTGCCCTGTGCATGTGTACAAGAAGTCATTGATGCTGATAGGGAATGAGAGGAGAGAGAGAGTGATACTGCTTCCCAGTCATTCCTCCTACTTCCTTCATCATCACTGCCATGGTTGGACAAATCGCTCATTGTAAAACTGGAGCAACAAGCACCCAATGCCAGTTTCCTCCTAGATCTTCCAAATCTACAAGAAACAACCACTCACAATTAAGAAAGCTCTACTGACAAAATACAACCAAACAATCCACAGAATCTATCAGTACCTATTTTGCAGCAGTTCTTTCTGCTGTTCTTGCAGTGGACCCACATTTCATCTATGGATTCTGGCACAAATCCCAGCTATGGATTAAACATGGGCACACACAACAACAAAACTGCTCCACAACAAACAAGAACAAATCCTAAACCCAACTTCACAAAAAATAATTTGCAGCAGTTCTTTCTGTCTGTTCATGCAGTGTATTCAAGTTTCATGTATAGAGGAAAATCCTGGCTATGGAATAATCATGGACAGACACCATGACAAAACAGCCCAACAACAAACGGAACAAACCCTAAATCCAACTTCACAAGAAAAAAGAGTTTACAGCAGCGCTTTCTATCTGTTCATGCAGTGGATCCAAAGTTGATGTATGGATTCTGGCACAAATCCCTGCAATGGAATAAACACAGGCACACACGACGACAAAACAGCCCGACAGCAAACGAGAAAAAACCTAAACCCACTTCACAAAAACAAGAATTTGCAGCAGCTCTTTCTGTTTGTTCATGATGCAGTGAATCTAAATTTCATGTATGGATTCTGGCACAATCCCAGCTATGGAATGATCATGGGCACACACCACGATAAAACAACCCAACAACAAGCAAGAACAAAACCTTAATCAAATTCGAAACCCTAATTTGCTACTCTTGAACCATCAGCAACTTCAAACTAGCAGCCAAACTGCAGCAACAATAACTTGTGAAAAACTAGCGGGAAAAAAAAAACTCCTCTCTCTCTCTCTCTCGCAACTTGTGTATGGCGTCCTGCAAATTCAAGGACGCTAGATTGTTGGAACCGTCTTCTTCTTCCAGCAAAAAAAAGAAAAATAAATAAAGGAAAAACAGAAAAATAAAATTCACTTACTATTTTGCAACTTTTCTTTTTCTCTCTCAGGAATTTTGCTTCTCCAGCACCCCACGCATCGCCATTTCCATCGCATACGTCGCATTTCCTCACGCAAATCCATCGCACGCAACACACAGAGTCCCTCGTGAGAGTGAACTCTCGCTTGTAGGAAGAGATGATGTGGATGAAGAAAGAGATGGGAGAGGAAATGATTTTCATCCATAATTGAATAGACGAATGCTGAGAAGGAAGGAGTATTTGTTTATCGTTTATCAACAAACCCCTACTAACGTTCATTTACTATTTGCAAATTTGAGTAGTTCTTTTTCATCTAAAATGGATGAACTTCTATTTATCTATTTGAAATTTATTCATTTTTATAAAAAATTATAGGTCTTTATTTTTATTCATTATCAATTGATCATTGATTTTCATCCATTATAAAATGCATGACTCTTGAGAAGGAAGAGAGGGGTTGTGCTGTGGCTTCAATTGAATTTGATTTCAATTAAAGTCAGTTTTAATTTGTTTGATTCCAATTCAACAATTGGATTAAGATTTAATTGAATTGAATTCAAATTCAATGAGATGCAAATTGATTGAAAATTGGTATTGAAAATCTACTTAAGTTGAAAAAGAAAAATAATAAAACTTGAAATGGATAATAAATTTGAAATTTTATTTTTTCTGTGTCTTTTTACTTGGGAATGGGTTTAACAAATTTCAATTTGGAATTGTACATGTGATGACTTACAACTTATGGAATCTAAAATTGTCCTACTTAAATGAATTCCAATGAATCATTGTCATTGAAATTATTATCAAAACCTGACTTTTATTATTTATAATTGTTGTTTAAATATATTTTTTCATCTATAAATTAGATGATTTTTATTCATCAATTTTAACATTCATATGATCGTTTTTTAAAAATCCCTCATTGAATCAATCATTCAATTTAAGTTTAGATTCACTTGAATTGCATTCAAAAAACATTGAATAGAATTCAAATTTAATTGAATTGAATTTAAACTTAATTGAAAAAGGAATGCAAATTGATGCAAAAAAGTGTTGCAATTTGCTTGTCATTTTCATCGTTCATGGCTATGGTGTTGAAGAAAAAAAGTAGCTCTTCAAACACATAGAAGCTAAATCGTATTCAAAGCAAATCATATTTGTGTGCATATTTTCATGTGTGTGTGACTTAGTTTCAATAGCATCAGGCAGCGATCTAGTAGCCCATGATATGCCTGACAATTGGGTGACCCATTACAACTTCAAACCAAAAGGATCTATGTCAAAAAGACCATGAAAGAAACTAAAGAATTTGAAAACATGTGCAGGTCTGCAACGCATGTGATTCAGTTTCCAAATCCAAAATTCATTATGTCAGTTGCAGATACACTACTTCACAGAGTTTGGTTGGATGGTGTTTGATGACGTAGTTTGAGCTGTGAGCACTAACATGATGAGCATTTCCAATAATACGAATACATGCATAGATAGATACCTCAAGAATGTTCGAGAACAGTTCAAAAAGAGACTCCGTAACTAGCAATAAGTCAACAGAAACTGGCAATACAGAAACCTGATGTTATGATATAACAATTCTGACAGTCAATTTACAGTTTGTAAAGACAATTTTGCTCCAGGTTTTGGAAACAACAAAAACCCAAAAAATGGGGAAAAAAAGTAACAAAGGTTCTAAGCATGACATCAGCAACACAAAATTAGGATTCTCCTAATTTTATGACAAAATCACTGATTCTCTCACTGTGTGGTTCACTAAATTTTTATACCCTGCCAATGAGAGAAGAACCCACGTACTAACCTTCAAAGATCCTGATGTACATGGCACCAGGAAAGAAGAACAAGCAATAATCTCTCCCACAAGGAAGAGAGGGGAGAGTTTTAGTCAGAGCCACATTTGCATGTACTCTTACAGTTGCTGCAGAATTATTATAGATGGAAGATCAGAAACTGATGTTTCATGTGGAGCTTGACCGCAGCACTGGCACCCGACGGTGGCCTAACATTGCCTCCTTCAGATGAGCCAGTTGGAAGGTAAGATGGCTTATTTTCTGCAGCAGAACACACACACACACACACACAAAAAGAAAAAAATCTTCAGCAGTTCTAAGGCCATGAAGAACTGGAGTATCTCCCATTTCTGATGTCTTTCTCAAAACTAGCAAATCAAAGAATGCAAATCCAGAACTGTAAGATACCTCATCCTTGGAGCAGAGTTGCAACTGAAGCTGCTGATTTTGGTACCGTTCCTGCTGCCATTGGTGCCCTAAGATCACAAGACCCATCACTGCAGCAGCCAAGGCAAGGGACCAAAGAGTGGAAGCCTGCTGTGCTTGCACATACAATAGTATCCCCCGCCGTTTCCACCATGCTTCACATGTGTGCTCATAACATGATCCATCCCCTAGTAATGGTTCTAAACCCTTCCTCTCATCCAATTCCACCTTTTGTGTACCTGCTGCATCTGAGCCAGGAAACTTAGAGTCCAAATTCCTGTCTCTCTTCAAACACTGAACTTCTTCATCTTCTTTGTCTTTGACCAAACAATCCGGAGCATCATTCTGGTCTCCTTCAACTACTTGGTTTTGACAAGGCTCTTCTCCTAGAATTAACCGCAGGGAGTTTGATCGGCTGACAATTGCTGGTGAGGATGGAGTTGACAGGCAAGATCCAAGCAGCGGTCCCATCTCTCCGAAATCTGGCTGTGATGCCACTTTTGATTCTGGAGTCAGCGCATAGAGAAAACTTGTACTTCCAATCTCATGCTCACCATAATCAACTGTATGTCGCAGCAGCATTCCTGATACATAGATTCCAGTTTTTTCAGATTTGATACACATCAGCATACATGGCACCAAAGCAAAAACCATAAGCAAAAGCTGGAACTATCAGAGCAAAGGCTCTCTCTGGTGCTTGTGGCAAGAGAGGACAGCACAATTCACTAACCTGAAGGCAAGGGCTCGTCATTCCAATTCATCTCCAGCAACTGCTGCATCTGAGAGGAGGTACAACTGCCAACAAGGGATAAATGCTCCTCTTCTTTAGCATGCTCCTTCTTCTGCTCCTCCTGGCAGGTGTTCTCCACAGCCAACAATACTTCCTGGCTTGACATTTGTGTGGGCACATCTGATGTTGATGTTGTTGTTGCTGCTGCTGCTGCTACAGGAACCTTCTCTTCATCAACATCCAATTTGGTGATCAAGGAGGAGGGCACATCACCATCATCATCATCACTACTGCCAATAGGTGGCTGAATATCTTCAGCTTCCGAGGGGGAGGATAGGGAGGGATACATGAAGCAGTTGGATTGAAGACCCACATCAACAGCCTCTTCTTCGTCTCCAATTCCTCCTCGTACTGGATCTGTGTCAAAGGAGGCCGATGCAGCCAAGGAGTGCGAGGATAAAGAGAGAGACACCACTTCCCATTCACTGCTGCTACTGCCTCGACTGTTCTCATCAGCCCTATTAGTACTACTAGTATTACTACTACTACTGTGGGAAGAAGATTGATCCATGACCAAAAAGCTTCAGCCTGCTTCAGAATCTCCTCTGCAAACAAAACTTCTCTTTCAACAACAGACCCTTCTCGAAACCTGCTGCAGATCTCTGCTCTGAATCGTCACAACGCTCGTGACCCAATTCTTGTTTTCATGCAACAATCAATCTCATCAACCACCCAAAACGAAAACAAGGCAAAGGAGAGAGAGAGAGAGAGAGAGAGAGAGAGAGAGAAGAAAACCTCTTCTCCAGAAAACACAATTCTATTAGATTCTGGAACAGAAATGCAAAAGAGAAAAAAAATCCAAACCCAAAATTGAAATTCCAATGCCGATAAGATCCGGATAGCCAGGGGAGAGAGAGAGAGAGAGATGGGGTTAGATCTGATATCAATTCTTCCTCGCGAAGGATTTCAAACCTCGCAAAACACACACACACAACACAACGACAAACACAACAAACCCCACTCTCCTCCTTCCCTCTTCCCTCTCCTCTCCTCTTCTTTCACTTTCATCGTCATCTTTTACTTTCCCTTGCTTTTCGTTTCTCTTCGCTTCCCTGCCCCTTCGTTTCCTTTTCCCTCCCTTCCGTTCCTTTCTTTTCATGCACGGGATGGGAACAACCTTGTCGATTGTTGGGAACTTGGGCACACCATGGTTCACCATTATGATTTATATAAATAAAATAATTTATAAATAATAATAATGAGGAAGTATTGAAATGATATTATTATTATTAAAATAATAATGAGGAAGTATTGAAAACCATATGAACTAATTTTTTCTCTCTTCTTATGTTGTCATATGGTTTTCAATACTTTCTCATTATTTATTTATATTAATCTCAAATTTAATTTAATTTAATTTAATGAAAATATCATGCACAAGAAAAAACACATGTTAATTTATCTTTTCATATCCATGTCGATGGGTAGAGGAAAGAAGTGAAATAATTATTAAAAAAAAGAATGAGATAGCTTGGCTTTAAAATAAGATAAATATGAACTTTTTTGAAATTGTCATTCAAATCTACATATGGACAACCATATAATAAATTTCAAAAAATCATCATCATCATCATATATATATATATATCAATTCCTTGTTCCTCTCATCACTAGAATATAAAATATTCACATTTAACAAAGGTGTGATATCATAATGTTATAATATATAATATTTGCAATTTAAAAGGGTGATGAGTGAGGACGCTTCCCAATGAAACATTTTGTTGATAATTAAACTTTGTGTTCCACACTACCAATGGAAATCAAATTGATATAAAATCAAAATATTAATATATTTTGATTTATTTCTTGAATCTTACATTATCAAAATGAAGTTCCAAAAAACATTAAATTTTTTTTATGAAATAATTTTCACTTCCATTAATTTTATAACTTGAAATTCAATCTTTAACTATTCAGAACATTTTTTTTTAATGCATTAATAACACCAAGAAATTCATGAGACCGTAACAATCTCCAAAAAAAAAAAAATTTAATTATTAATTTTTTATTCAATGTGATGTAACCTTATTTGAATTGAAATATGTCTTGTTGTTGTGGCATGGGAGGACAAAAAGATTCAATGAAAAAGCAAATATGAAAAGGTTTTGGTGTGAAATTGTGAAAGTGAAATTGTTGCACAAAACCCCTAAACTAGCTCCAATGTGCCATCATGATTGTTGGAATGAATGGCTTGTTTTTCACTTCCAAACCTTTCCCCTCTCACCCTTTTGAGTGTTTGGGCGCTCTTGGAAAGTTGAGGATCTTTGTTGGATTGTAGAAAGGAGCAATTTTATTTTTCCTCTTTATTTTTTCTTTTTATTCATATAAGGTCATTCATGTAAAACATGTGTGCTTTTTGTGAAATTGTGGAATGTGGTTTGTTTTTGTCATCCATTCACCACAATTACACTCCAATTGTATCACCACAAACATGAGGAAATTGTTTTGCCATATTTAGACAATGGGTTCTAGCATGTGGCCAAAATATAGCACCATTTTGAAACTCTTCTATTTTCCTCTCTAACTTGTAGCCAAATTTGGCTCAGTCCTCTTGTGGATGATCACCAATTTACCTACCTCACAAATTTGATAAGAAAATATTAACACATTTTTTGTCAAATAATTTATTTATTTTTTAAGATTCCCTGTCAAAATATAATATTTCAAAAGATTTTTCTATGTTCCTTCACAATATTTTGTTCTTTGAAAAAAAATAGTTTTTGAAAATTTTAACATTTCTACATATAATTTCATTCCATTGATGAGAAATTTCAAGGAAATGATATATGAAATTTTTTGCATAATATTTTGTATGGTCATCCCTGGACAATTCATTTACATAATGCTTCATATGATTATCCTTGAGCAATTTCAAATAATTTCAAAAACAACTACCTCATTCTCATTTTCAAGTCTAGCTACCTCATTTTTTTCTCTATTAATTATCTATTTCCTGTTAACTTTTCTAATAATTAATTATCTCACTCCTTTTCCCACCAAGATGAATATGAAAAGGCAAATCAATATGTACCTTTTCATATCCATGATATTTATATTAATTCAAATTAAATTTGATAATGACATAAATAATGATGAACTATTGGAAACCGAAAGGGGAAAAACATAAGAAAAGGCCAAAAAAAAGTTGCCCACCATTGGCATTGCACAGCAATGCAGAGCCAAAGCTTCTTTAGTGTCAAAGAAGCTGTGCAGTATACCAGAGTACATATCAAGTTTGGTGACTGAGCACTTCGTCAAGACAAATAAGTCCTAGTTGGATAGGAGAAACATGTGATGAGTATGTACTCATAAGAGCATCTCCAGCGGTGCTTAGTACGTGACCCAGCGAAAATATTTTTCACATCCAAGTTTAGTTATTTACTTTTTTGCAATCCCATCTGTGAAACTGAAACTAGGACGGCAAATGGGTGGGAGACTACTTAATAGCAAACCACCTGAAACAATCATGACGAGCAAATGAGAAAAACTGAGCAGCAGTCAGACCGTATTTATTACACTCTTTTCTGCAGGTGTACAGCCTTGCCATGCCTTGCTCTCCCAGAGCAGGCAAATTGGGCAATTATGCTGAGCCAAAACCATTTCCCTGAGCCAAACCAGCATTTTGATTTTTCTTCATTCAATTTTACTGTGCAGGATCACCTACTGAGTACCGCTGGAGATGCTCTAAGGGTACGGTCGTGGACCCATTCAGTCAAGAAATACAAGAGGGAGTCAGAGTTTTTTTTTTTAAAATTCGTTCCTTACAATCCCCCGCGTCAAACAACTTGCTGGCCACTAGGTCCCCTTGCGATAAAAAAAAAACTACCTGGTGGTCGCTAGGTCATCCCTTGCAATCCAATGTTAAATAATGTAGTGGTCATCAGGTATTGCAATGTTAAATAATGTAGTGGTCATCAGGTCTCCAAATTTTTATTTTTTTCTTTTTGCTTGGAGACCTTGTGATTACCAAATTGTTCGATGTTGGACTCTGATGGATGACCTAGTGGTCATCAAGTCGTTTTTTTTTGTTTTTTTTTCACTTGGAGACATGGTGGTCACAAGATTGTTCAACATGAAGGATTATGAAGATCGAGAAAAAAAAAACGAGATTTGGATGCCCAACCCAATTCTCCTCTTCCTAAGGAGATTTCTTTTTTTTTAAAAGAGGAGACCCGAATCTAATGTGAAAAAATATAATGTCAAAATCAACCATTTCATTTTTTAGTTTTTAAGAACGAAAGAACTAGGCGTAATTCTTCCTACTAAAATTACCTATAAAAAATTTAATTACATTGAGATACTTTTCTTTAATAAAATTTTTTAAAACACAAAAATCCATGTTCTATTGCATACTAGACATAAAATACAATGTTGTTACTAGAAATGAAAAAATATTCTTTATATACTCCAGTGAAACCACTTTCTGAGTTTAAAAAAAATGAGATAAAAAGTCATTGGATGGATGCTTGTTATGACTCAGTTGCAGATGAACCTCAGCTGAGTTAATGTTTGGTTAATGTCTGGTTTCAACTTGGTAACCCATTCTGTAAGAAGTTGGTGTTCTATATGGGCAGATAAACAGGAAAATAAGTGACTACTACATTAGTGGATAGTTTGTACAAAGGCAAGGGCTTTTTTTACTATCTGCCCACTAATAACCTACTTCGGGTCATTAGTAAGTAGGTAATAAAAATAAAAAACTGAACTAACCACAATGGTTAGTTAAGGAACTGAAACTGAACAGAAAATTGTTTCCTGATCACTTATCATCCATCCTTCATGTTGTGTCGGTGGGTGGTAGTTTTACTTTGGCTGAGAGACCATTACAAAAAAAATTAAAATAATCTGCCAATTCAAACCATTCCGATTCTTAATCTACCTACGGAAGTGGAAGAATCATCCATGCCAGCTGGTTACGGGGATACAGCAGGCAGATCCATATTTGTACATCCATTTTTGTCTATCTAAAATATCAATCACCATGAGATGCATCATCCATTGGGACCCCCTTGTCACTCACTTGTGGATGAACGACAATCCAATTACCAAGGTTCAACATGGGTGACCTCTCTAGTCCTAGTCCTCCCACCTCACACTCCCTAGAGTAACTAACTCCTTACGTAAGTAGGTGGGTATCATAGGGAAGTAGATAAGGAATGTAAGTGGTTCCTATGTAGGTAGGTAAGTAGGTAAGGCACTTGGAGATTGTAATTTTTTAATTGTAAATTCGACTAATTTTGCTAATTTTTGTTAAAATTTGTCCAAAAATTTACACAAAGAAATAGAATAAAAATTCTATTTAAATTTTTTTAATTAATATAATATTAATATTAATATTATTTATAAATATAATATAATAAATAATAAATATTTTTTTAAAAAAAACACTGGTCCTGCAAACCCTTATAAAAGTGCCCGAATAAGACATAGAAATTGGTTATGAAGGTAGATGCATGTGGATGATTGGCACATAGTTAACCATCGTGGTTAGATACATGGGTCGGTAATATAATGAAAAAGTGTTTCCTATCCAAATATCATCCATCCTGTATGGTGGGTCCTGGTTCACACTTGGCCCCCAGAAGAAGCTCCCTACTACTACATATTCCACTTGCCAGAAATTTTTTAGTAATGAATTCAAATATGGATAACATGATAAGATTGCCCTCAGCTCATGATTGGGGGGTACACTAATCACAAGTCTCCTCCAACTGCTTCAACACATGTCCATAGAGTAATTAATTTGAGCTTCATGCTATATGGTTTTTAATAATAATTCATCATTATTTGTGTCGATTTTAAATTTAATTTAAATTAATATTTGTGTTAAAATTTTGATATAAAAGGGTACTGAATAGCAATTTTTTAATCAACAATTGCAAAATTGACAAGTGGGTGAATGTCAAGTGATCAGGACCTTATTAACTCTTGGATTTTCAAAGTGCAAGTTGGCACATTTTTAATTTGTTTTTCAATTTGTTGAATTTGAAAATCACCATATGACAATGTAAACACTTGTGACAATTTTGACCTATTACATAGGCTCTAGGAGCATGCCTCCAAATATACTAGGAAAAAAAAAGTTGCAAGGATTTTTACCAAAAAAGAAAAAAAGCCAAACCCATTATCAATTGACAAGTTAAAAAGACAATATCAATTTGGTAAGTGAGAAAACATTTATAAAGTTTCATTTATAAAGTTTGACAAGGTTTCACAATACCGAAAAGGAACAATTAATTTGTTTTTATGGTTGACCCCTCACAAACAAAACAAGGGATGTGTCACATTGTGACCTTGCCATTTACATCAAAAAGGTTCTTAAGGCAAAAGACGAATTATGGAAACTCAAATATTTCACGATGCAAAAATATGATCTTCAAAAAATCCTCTGAAAGAAACCAAAATCCTTCAAGATATTATAACTCTATAACTAATCTCAAGTTTCAACACAAGCCAAAATATCATCTTTCAAAAATCCTCACATAAAAATAGACCTATTACTTAGGGGCAAAAATCCCTTAAGCTACTATACTCTACAACGAACGTAAACACAATAACAAACCATGCTCACAAAACCTCAATATAATTCCAAATAGGTTACTCCAAAATCCTCCACTTCCCTGGACATTTCTTTTGCAACAAACAAGTAGCAAGAAAATCCTTTTACAAGTGGGCAAGAGGATGGCTATGGTGATGGGTGGCCCTTGTGTTGGGTCATTGACATGGTTTAGACTCTAAACTATCTGAGATTGTAAGTAAATATGGGCCCCTCACTATTTTCAATTTTCGATTTTTTTTTCTTTTAATCTTAAAAATTGAAATAAATGATACTAGTTTGTTTTAAATCTCCTCTTTTCAAGAAAAAGTCTCCAATTTTTTGGAAAAAAGTTTGTCAATCAATCCTTTCCAATGGTGATGTGCATAATACATTTCGTATGAAGTACAATGTTTATATGTTATTTTAGGTGAATAAATATTATGTGAGCCAATCAACCTATAGAACATTCAATGCTCATAAAATGCATTGCAAAGTAAATTGATTGTTCATGTATAACAATTGGCCCAAAAAACACTCTAGAATTCCATTTTTCTTTGTAAATTTCCTGCAAGAGAACTTTTTTCATATCATTTGCACCCTATTCTCACAATTATTGTGGTCACACATTTTACGGCACTCAAACTATCTACCAATCATGTAGGGCTTGTCCAGATCCCAGATCCAGATCTGCCATTGGATCCACAGGATTATAGTATTTGAAGTTCAATGATACAGATTCTCAACCCACCGTTTCTCTGAAGTCAGAGCGAATTGCAGATTCCTCATCCTCTTTTGCTCATAGTAATAATGGGTGTGAGGTCTCCCAGAGACAGTGCCCTACAATACAACGGCCTAGTCCAGCAACCTGATTTTCTGAGCATTCTTATGAATGCCCTTCAGGAGTTTCATAAATTGAATGAGCATCAACAGAAGCAGCATTACAAGACAAAGCAAACCTGGTGTTTACTTTGTAGAAAGCATAGAATCAGATCACATTCCATGGCTGTCGTCTGGAAGCAACAAAGCTGATTTGGCTTGATTCAATGCTCTTGAGGAAGTTTATTGAGCTTCTTTGGACTGTAGAGAAGGGAAACAATCGAAACCTTCTGTGGTTTGTCCACTATGTATCCGTTGCTGTTCGTGATGTCCAATACATCAAACCACTGCAAAAAGATGACAACATGAAATAATCACAACTCAATTCTCACGCACTTATGCACTCTTCCATGTAGGAGGGACCATGGTAATACATAGCAATTATGGTTTCCCAATTTCTTTCACAATTTTCTTTCACTGATCTGATGAGTCCAGATCACATTTTCAGTGAATGTGACTGGTTCTGGTTCATGACCCATGCTGTATTCCATGAGCTTTGCCCACACTCAGATGTGAGAAACATCTGAGTGCTGATGATCTCTTAATAAGCACTGAGAACTTCCTATACTTGAGATTTCAGTCAACCTGCATAGAGTTGAGAAATGCCCCAAGAAGAAAGACTAGAGATTTCAGGTTTGACAGTGCATCAGTGAACAGGAAATGAGGAAACCCAGGAGGAGAGAAAAAATAATGAGGAGCAGTTTGAACAAAAGTGACAGTCACACACATGTTCAGAGACCTTCAACAGCAACATACACAATAGCAACCAGCTACATCCCCCTAACTTCTTCAGTTCCCAGCAGTGTGTGGAGGTCAATATCATACATTAACTAACAAACTGAGGTTCTCACAAGAACACCAGCAACAGGAAGACTAAGCCATTATGCTGGCTAACTCAACAAAATGTAAAAGAGGAGAAGATCAATGAAACAAAGAAGAAAGACGAACTTAAAAGACAAAGAGAAAGGAAAAACCTAGCAAGAAAAGAGGACATAAAAAAGAGAAAACCAAGATGGAGTTGAAGAGCATGATCATCTGAGGACAAAATGGGCTCCAAAAGCTTCCCACTTGGCATTAAGGAGCCCTTCAAGATTCCAAAGGTGGAAACACCAAACAGAAATCCAGGCTTGTTAAGCATAACCTCTGGTTCATAAAGGGCAGGAGGGAGTCTCTTGACTGAGAAGAAGACTTGTTCCAGGACCTGTACTCCCCGACTTTGTAGACTCCAGCCTGGTAGTCATCCCTGCACATGCTTTTGAAAAATCTAAGAGTTCTTTGCAAAAAGGGAAAAGAAAACAGAGAGAGATGGGTGTACCTGGCAAGCACACATGTGCATTGCAAGACCCCTGCAACCCCAGTCCAGGAAGATGGGGTATCAGGCAGCAAGGCATCTTGAACCAGCATCCCCGCAGAGCCCGCAAGTGACACAAACGCTATCACATATGACAGAAACAGCCATGTTCTTGACCTACACCACAACAGAAATACAAAAACCCTAAGCATCACATGAAAGAGAACCAGGTATTCAACAAGCAGTTCTCTTATGTGATAATAAAAAAGCATGGAGAGTCAAAAATTATTCAAGAGTCAGGTTCTTTGCAGAAAAATCTTCTGTCAAAAGACCATAACCTAAAATACCTACAAATTTACTCTAGGACTTCAGAATTCAAAGACAAAAGGAACCATTCTCAAAGGCACAAGGATGATTCCAAGATCATGAAGCAGAAGAGACAAAGCAGTTGGGGGAATGGAAAGATGAAATTACCGGCAGCCTTCACCATCATCAAAGGGTGAGTAATCTTGGAGCTCATCTCTCCGCACACAATTAAACATCAAAGATGCCAGTGATGCAAAAATGCCTGCACCTCTTCAATTGCCCTATGTTAATGAATTGCCAATGGAAGAACAGCTTAAAACCATGAACACAAAGTCATCCCCTCAATCATGAAATCTATCATCTTGTGCACCTTCAAAATCCAGTTCATTCACATGCCTAACCAGGCCAACAATTCACAGAAAAGGAGCCTATAATTTCCACATCTTTAGGGCACAAGAATTCAGCAATTCACATAAAAGGAACTGTGATTTCCACATCATTAGGGCAACAAGAATTCAGCAATTCACATAAAAGGAGACAGTGATTTCCACATCTTTAGGGCACAAAGAATTCAGCAATTCACATAAAAGGAATCTGTGATTTCCATATCTTTAGGGCACAAGAATTCAGCAATTCTATACAGGATTCACCCATCCTAGAAAGGACACATACAAGAAAGACAAGCGAAAAAAGACACAGACAAGGGGAGGGGGGGGGATACAAAACAAAACAAAACACTAACCAGGGAGATAGTGCAGGAACGGGACAGTGATCTCACTGCACACAACCGCGTCAAACCAGAACCACCATCCTGCTCCAAACACGGCTCCTGCCAGACCTGGACCCAGATTCCTCCAAATCTCCGGCAGTCCCATCAAACCCTAATTCTCTCTCTCTCTCTCCAATGTAACTATGCCAGTCAACGACAATACAAAGCAAAAACTAGCTCAGAAAATTACGCAAATGTTTCCCGCACAATTCAGCGCCGCAAACAAACACTCAATGGCCACCAAACTTCCCCAAAATCCACTGTTTGTTGGATTTCCGCAAGTCCTTAATCGCACCGGCAACGAGAGACGAGAGAGAGAGAGAGAGAGAGGAGAGACAGACAGAAGAGAAGCCGAGAGTAGTGTGAAAGGGGAAAGAAAACATGGATTTAGTGATGTCCGTGTGAATACGGTACACAAAAACACCACGTGGCAGCCTTTTATCTTTTCCCCTTTTTCTTTTTCTACTCATGACTACTTTTATGGTGAATGAAATTCATCCGCACTATGGATGATTTATAGATGAACGCACCACGCTGACCCTCCCGCTTCGTTTGGACCGATGGTCCGACGTACACTACCGATGGTCAGGTGCCCTGTTTTGCCCCATTTCACGTCCTCCTTGCTCTGCCGCTGCGGGTGCTGCGGAAGAAGAGCTCCGGCTTGAAGGTTTGTCCCATTCTTTTTTGGTTATTTTTTCCGATTTCAGGTTGCTCTCAGGACTGCAGGAGGATGATAATCTTGCGATGTCGATGGCTTGTCAAGTGGGGAAAAAAAAAAAATTGTTGTTGCTGGTAGCTTTGCTTGATTGGTAATGTTTTAGGTTTTCTCTCTGTCTCTGTCTCCCTGTCCCTCTGTGCCTCTGCGTCTCTCTCTTTCTGTCTGTGGATCGAACGATCGATCTACAGAGTGCAGAACAAAAAAAATTTCTTACGGGAGTGCTAGGGTTTGGAGTATGAGGAATTGAGTGCAGAATAAACAGACGGGCTTGCCCTAGGGCTCAGGTTTCAATCATTAGGGTTTCAGTGCAGGAAAACAGATCTCCTCAGTTAGGCATTCAGGGTTTTCTGTGTTATGCTCAGGATTCAATCATTAGGGTTTCAGTGCATTTAGGGTTAAGAGAAAAACAAATCTTCTCAGTTACGCATTTGGGGTTTTCTGTGACCGATCTAGAGAGTGCAGAAGAAAAAATATTTTCGTACTCGAGTGATCAGGGTTGGAGTATCAGGAATTGAGTGCAGGAGAAACAGATGTGCTTGCCTTAGGGCTCAGGTTTCAATCATTAGGGTTTCAGTGCAGGAAAACAGATCTCCTCAGTTAGGCATTCAGGGTTTTCTGTGTTACAGGAATCATTGGATGCGATGGCAGGAGGGCATCATGGGAATGGGATCACATATGGGGGGTTGACGTTGCACACCACCAAGGGCTGGCATTCTAGAGTTGGGAAGGGCATGTGCGCTATGATGTGGTGCGTGAATTTCTTAACTCGTGTGTGTGTTTTAGTTTTGTTGCTTTCCCTTGTATTCTTTCCTGTGCTTATCTTTCCACTGATGTATCAAGAAGTTTGGGATTGACAATGAAAAAAGGTGGAACAGCCAGCTAGGAGAAATGTGACTCTGGGAGATGGATGAACATGAGCTATACTCTGTGTTGGAATTTAGTTACAGGGGACTTGATTAGGATCTGTAGGAAGAGAGTAATCTTACTGCACCAGAGAAGAACATTGGAAACAAGAAACCTTAACGTGATGATGGGAAAATGCTGGTCGGAATAGAGAGAGGAATGACAGTGGACTGTTGGGGCTTGTAATTGGCCAGGTTCTGGATTTTGTACAGAGCAAAACAGGATGGTGCTGTGGTACTGGTATGTCGTTGATTCTTATGTATTATTGCACTATCCTCTTCTGACCCCTGTCCTCTTCAAATAATGCAACCAGATTGATTAGCTTATGTCTTATTGATGATATCTCTCAGGTTTTCCTTGAGGTTTCTGCATGTACAAAGAGTCTATTGTCTGGTTTGTGAAGAGTGTCACCACAATTGTGCAGGGATGGCGCCACCCATGGGATCATGCCCATGGTCATGGGCATGCAGAGAGCCACGAAAAGGTACATTGACTGTTTTTGTTGTCTTCCCTCTATATTGCTGCATTGATCAAAGAGTTCCAGGAGTTGTCCGGACAGCTTTATTGCAATTGTAAATGATAGATTCAACAACCAGCTATGTAGCCTTTTTGCCTTGTTGAAGAGCATTTGCTTTGGCTTTACTGAGATTCTGATATAAAGTAAGGGTGTCAGTGGTTAGGAAATTCTCTGTGTCACATGAATTGCATGAAAATTTGTGATTCAATGAAGTTAGATGTGCTAAAATTGGGGTTTTGTTGTGTTGTGTTTGATTTGGCCAGAATTGATTTTATGGTTACCTTCAGAGTAATACCAGAGAGTTTTCTCTGCAAATTGATAGATATGGAATAGGAGACTTGGGGAATTGAGAATAGGTAAGAAAATGGTATTTAGAATATGTTCATGTCAAAATATTTCAAGGTTTGTGGTTAGCCATGATACACAAAGACTCTACCCACAGCAATTCACACCTGTCTTTGTGTTTGTGTTCACTGTGTTGCAGGCAGAACGCCATTAGTACTTCCAAGTTTTACAGCTGAATTCTTCTGGGCTGCTCGTCTCCATATCTAGTCCTAAAGCAACTTGTAAGTTATCTGCAGCTATGGACATTGATTGTTGAGGAATCCATATACTTCCAAATGCTTAGTTCACAGTCAATGAAGGTTGTGTGTATTCCTCCCACCTCATCAATTGCTAGAGTTGGAGATCACTGCAGCTCTTGCTCTTTGTATTTGGTCACTATGAGCTTTTAGGTTTGAAAAAGTGTTTTAAGAGTCAGGGGTAAATAATCTATCCAAGAGAGCACACTGCCACAATCTGCACACAAAATTTGAACAAACAAAATTGAGCCTGTGCATGAATGGGCTGGTGAATACACACCATACCTTATGAATTGGAGGTGGCTTCATTGCCAATTGAGGGTCAAATCATTTTTCATAAGCATGTGGTCAGAAGCAACCTAGTTTGTCACATGAATGTGCGGTTATCTCTCACTGAGATGCTTTGTGCATTGTTGCAATTAATTAATTGGAGGATGAAAGGTTCAAGTCTCCAGTTTCTTTTGTCTTTTGATTTTCAATTGTTTACTAGGGTTCCACATGAAACTTCATTTATATGGCAAACTGAGCGAACTCCTCCCTCTTCCCTTATCTTTTTTCCCTGTTATGTTCTCTTATGGTTCTCAATAGGTCATTTATTTTGCCACATCTCAAAATTGCAAGGGAAGGGGGTTATGCTTGATAGAGGTAGCTTAAATTAAGTTATTTTAGTATAGAGAACATGGACATGAGAAGGCATATGTTAATTTTCCTTTTTGTATCCATGCAAATGGGTAGGGATAGTAGTGAGGTAATTAAGCTTGGAAGAGGTATGCCCCAATGACATCTACCACTTTATAGCTTTGTATTTGCCCCAAAGCTGAAAAAGGATACCTATAAACTTGGGAGGCCAATTTGCAATCCTTGGGGCCAATTTTACAACAATAAAATATTATTGTTTTGATAAAGTCCTCATCAGAGGATCAAACTAAACCCTAAACCAAACCCTATGTCTTCTTTTTCTTCTTCCATTTTGTCCTCTTCTTGTTGAACTTTTTGTGTTTATTTGTGATTGATGGAGGCAGTTTTTAAGTTTTTTTTTTTGAATATGGAAAATGTTGAAGAATTTTATGAAAGGGTGTGTCAAATGCAAGTCTTCAATCATTTTAGTGTTTCAATTTGCCACTACAAATGCCTATAGTCACAAGAGTTAATCTACCCATCGGAACTTCAAATCATATTTTTCTAAATAGGGAGGGTTTGGAAAGATTAAAAAAAGTATGCCCAAGAGGAAGTCAATCAATGATGAAGTTAACAATTTTCAAAACCCAAGAGGAGGATGTTCAAATTGTGTGGGACCATTTGAAACCAAAAAAGAAACAGCATTGGAAAAGGTTACATCCAAAAAAAAAAAGTAGTGAAGGTTTAAGAAGATGAAGTAGATGGAGATGAAGTAGATGGAGATGAAGAAAGTAAGAAAAATTGGAAGGATTGCAATGTGAAGGCTAGGGTTATTCTTTGTGAGGAGATGGAACATAAATTTGTCACGGATGCAACAAAAAAAAGGTAAGATTTCAATCCTTACAATGTGTTTCAACTCATGTTGATTTGAAATTTCAAAAGCAAAAAATTAAAGTTAAAATTAGGTCTTTCAATCACTTGAAATTTTAGAAGCAAAAACAAAAAATTAGATTCAGATTAAGGCTAATTATGGCATTTAAAAAGCCTTGGCCTTAGCCGTTTTTTTCATACAATTTCAACCAATGAAATTTTCTTGTAATTTTTTTGGGTACCATTTCAAACCTAAATCAGCCCATAGACTACCATTTGTGACTTCTAAACAACATAAGGCCCATAAATTTAACATTTTTAATTTTCAATTTCAATATCTAGGGGTTGATGTATGGTTGAAATTGCATGTTCGCATGGTTGCAGTAATTTCTAAATTTGCAAAGGTACTTGAAGCATGTAAGAAGAAGTTCAATTTGTTTTTCAAGCGATATAAGATTGAAAATTTAGCAAATGGCATTTAGGGGAATAAAAGCATGAATGCAAGTACTATGAATCCATTGATCAATGGTGGCATCAAGTAGGTATTGTAATGAAACATGTCACTACATTTGCCAATGACATGGAATTGCCTCAATTTGAAGCCAACACTAAATTGTTGTAAAAACAATCAATTTCAAAAGCAACATCACAACCTATAACTAAAAGTGGTAAGAAAAAATTTCATGAATAAACAATGGGCATGTTCACCAAAATGTTGGAAAACAATACCATCACGGTGAAATTTTTTGAAAAAACCAATGTTCTATTGGAAAAAATTCATCATCAAATGGGTTGACTCATAAATAAGTTGTAGGTCATGAAACCCATTCTAATTTAAAATCAAATGGTGTAGTTGGGAAAAACACTTTACCTTCTTGCTTCAATTTTTTTCATAAAATGTGTTGGTTAATAATTCATGAGCTTGTGTGGCTTCCAACAACATTTTTTAATCATGATTTCTTTGTCTTTATTCAATTCTAATGCCCTTTCAATTTCCTCATCTTCAATTGTTTTCACATTGTTTTATTCTTCCCCTTCTTCTACTTGAGTCATGCCTTCAAGGTGTTGTAATCGACCCATTTGTTTGATAGCTTGTTCTACCACATGAAACATGTCCTTGTGTTGAAATTGTCCAAGGAGATGGTTGGTTTCCATTTGCATTGTATAATTAGCTTTTTGAACCCATTCCATGTTAGAGTTATCACCATGGATAATGCATGGGTTATGAAGGTAAATGCAAAGCATAATCACACCTAATATATTTTGTAATTGCATATCTTATCTCTTTAATAGGATCCTTCACCATCCTTTCAAAACTCCAAAAGCCTTCTCGCCATTTGAATATTAAATTGTATGAAATTTTAATATGTTTTTGTTCTTAGCAATCCTTCTTTCCCACCCTTGAATGGTGAATAAAACCATGGCCTCATTGGGTAGGTTGCATCTCCAATCAATTTGTATGGCAAAATAATGCCCTTCATTACTTTTTTGCCAATATTGGATTTTAAAAATAATGTCTAATCATGACAGCGACCAACCCATCCAAAATCATAGTCCCAAGATTTACATTTTGCATCAATCACACCTTGTAATAATGTTGAATAGGACCCCTTTCAACAATAGATAAGAGGTTGGATCTATAGATGGTGTAATAATTAGGATGTGACTACCATTTATTGCTTCAAAAACATAAGGTATGTCTTGAAGTTCTTAAAACCCATCTGCCATTTTTCTTATGTTACTTGTTAATATTTCTATCATTAAAGATTTTAAATGCTTCTAATAGTTGCACAAAAGTCTCTTGCAATGATAGATGTAATGCTTTTAGCCATTCCATACATTTCACCACACATTTGTAAGGTGTTACCATTACTTAAATGAAATAGATCAATTACTACTTGTGTTTCAACTTGAATGCATGATCTCATGCAAAAATTTGCAATCCCCAATGGTGGAGCTACAATATTACACAAATAATGAAAAGTTTAGGGGATTAACCTTGTTCATTGTTTAACATTTTCATTGAATAATTGCCCAAAAGTTGCTTCTCCATAAAACCATGTGCTCACTCATAGTTCCATACAAATCTTTCTTTTGATATTCCATTTGTTTGCATAATGAAAACAACCATTGTCATCATTGCATTATAATGTTAATGAAGTGCAAGTTGTTGTAATGCCACAAATATAATAATAACATGTTGAATCACCATGAAAAACACAAGAGTTACAAGAATCTTGTGTCTATGTTCATCCATGGTGGTGTGCCTTTTAGGGTTTAACTTGATAAAGGAAGCAAAATTGAGAAGAAGAATGATATCAAGAAAAAAGACTAAAATCATATGAAGTCTTCATCCTTACTTTTTGACCTCAATGGTTTTACACATGAACTCATTGGCCTTAAACAAGTATTGTTTTATTAATGACTTAGGGCCAAACAACAAACCAAAAAGCAATCAAATTTCCCATTATTGGCCCCAAGGTTTTTTTGGCCTTAATTCCTAGTCTAAAGTGGGCCTAACATGTGGTCATCAATCATTTATTTAATAAGCTACTCAAAAAAAATATTATATTGATATTGATAACTTGTGTCGTCCCAAAAATATATTTTAAAAACAAATATTACTTGAAAACTATTTTAAAAGGCAATAAACAACAAACATTAGTATTAACAAATGTTGGGTGGGTATTATTTTTTGAAATACCAATTAAAATTGGGATTGGATCCCATTTAAACTCTTAAACCTTGGGTTGGTTTTAGGTTGGATTGTTCAAATGAATTTATTGGGTAGGCAACTCCAATTTGAACTTAATTATTACCTCCATGTGTGTTCTTAGGTAAGTTTCCTAAGGTGGTTCTAAGTCTAGTTTGGATTTTGAATCTGAATTTTAATATTCATGATTATAACTATCAATTTTAACATTACAATCTAAATACCTTTGGGACACTAGTATTAGCTATTAATCATTTATACATGCATTTACTTACCTAATAACCACCAAATATATTACCTTCCTTCTTTCCTATGTAAATGACCTATCATTTGGGAGGAATATTAATAGGTGTTGAAGGATAGGTTACTAACACTATTTTTTTGGGACAAATTTTCACCATTTGAAAAATAAAATGATAACACTCATACAAAAAAAATTTGGAAAAAATATAACCATAGTCATCCATATTTTAAGGAATTTTTTTTGAAATTGCAATCTCTATACATTAGATTTTAAGAAAATATTCAAAATATAACATGATTCTTAAAATTTTATATTTTTCTTTTTGACCTAAAACCAAATTTGGTTAATTTCTCTTGTGGATGATTGCTAGTGTGGGCTACTGTGAACTAGTACACACAAACACATTAGACCCCCATTTTTTTGTTTTGAGGCGATTGAGTTAAATAACTTCATCTTTAGAACCCCTAGCATAGTTTTGAAACCCTTGGTTATGGGGATGTTAATTAAAGGGACAAGAACCCAATGAAAATGATGTCATGTCCACTCACGATGCATCCATCCATAGTGTTGGGTGGGTTTTGGTTCACTTTGGTAATGAATGTGATTACATCATAAAATTGAAAGAACCACTACATATCAAGGTCAAATCTTTTGTTGCTACATTTGGGAATTTGTTGGAAGGAAGATTTGATGGAAGATCAAGACTCTTATTGAAGTTTCAAATAGTGTAAAACTAGGGGCATTGTAAAAGAAGCTAGGAGAGGAAATCAATTATCACAATGTTTTAATGATGAAAAAGTTCTGAAGTGCCCATCTTTGTAGTGACTTGTCATTTCCATTTACATAAATTGGTTTCAACAAAAAAGATGTATAAAATGCATGCATGAAAAGGAAGGGGATGAAGAAGCAATTAAGTGGTTTATTAATTACAACAAGAGAAGTAGAGGTGCAACTTAATGACTTTTTCTGTGAATTTACAAAATTTGAATTTCAGTAATTGTTGTTTACACTAAGGAGAGTTTGGGTTGATGACACATAAAGGGCACATGCTTTGCAATGGACTAATACTTTTATATAAAAAAATTATATTCAAAATTTCAACCTTTTTTCATCCATGTGTTAAGGTTGACATCCATAATTTGGACATGTCTTTCATTTCATCAAATTTTGATTCATCCTTGATAATAAGCAAATGTCATTTATTTTCTTATGAATGGACAAGTTTTAGGCACACTTTACTTGGTGATAGGGCATTTAAGAATATTTCTAAATTATTTTCAATAGTTTTGGAATTAAGTAAGGATTTTTCAAAAATTCACCCCAAACTCATATGTTGTCAAAATTCAAGAAATTTTAAATTGTCATGGTTTTGATGAATATCTTATTGGTGGGGGAACACCAAAGCATGGGTCCTAAAGGGCATGAAATTATAGTCATGCACTTTGTGTCTAATGCATAAGTTCAACAATTATTCTAATTTCAAAGGGTGAAGGAAGCAATGGTCAAAAAAGGGCTTGGTAATAGGAATTGCATGCAATTGTAATCATTGTAGGCACATGAATGCATCTTTCTCACCTTATCTTTCTTTGTTTTTTGAAGAGTGGTTTTTTGGACCACCTCGATGGAAGCATTACCTGACACGCTCCCAAGTCACGGGGTGAAACCCACTTGAGGGTTTCACAAAGTCAAGTTGCGGAAAGTTGAGACTTGGAGGCACGCTCCCGACTTCCAACTCTAAAAAGGGGTAGAGGGTCGAGTTGGGAGCCTAGGGATTAGACTAGGAAGCGGGACTAACTTATCTCGTGTGAATCTGCATCCAAAAACCAACCACAAGAGGTTAGTTTAGCATTCGGGACACCCTTCGGTGTTGGGACTTACCACGGGCACTTGGACACACAAGACTCACCACGGCCCGAACTCAGGGGAAGCCACCACCTTCCCCATTTTAGTATTCTCTGCAGCTGGTCGCGGAGGCTACGTCCGAATGACACATTTTGTTGGGACTCCCGAAATGGAGTCCCGAAACTGTCCCGACTAGACTCCTGGAACTTTGAACGGCCATAGCTCCTCGCCCCAAACTCGGATTGGAACAAGTCCTGAATCAAAGTTGTAGCTCTCGTCAAGAACTTTTCAATGTCGTGTCGCACTCTTCAAGGCAACGTCGGGAAGAGGTCGATTCCCGACTTTTAGTGGTCGGGAGTCAAACTGCTAGTTTAACTCCCGACCCTTCTTTTGCCCATAACTTGGGCTGCAGATGTCCGAATGGCCAATGTGAGGCCAATTTCGATATCTAAGTGTTAAGACCTTTCCAATGACACCAAGAACATCCCAATGCGAAGTGTTTTGGGCCTTGCTGTCGAACTCTAAACAATCGGGAGTCCCAGAGGACTCCAAACCTCCAATTTTTCCAAGTGTTGGGCTTCAATCGCACACTTGGCCAAAGTGGGGTTGCGACATTACCCTTTATTTAGGGCCTTTATTTTCCTCCTCTTTCCCCTCCCCTTCCTCCAAAATTGCCTCCCCCCCCACCACCTTTTTAGGTTTTATATTTTGTAACCTTGCCTCCTTCCTCTTTCCTTTGTGTTATCCCAATTTTTTTAGTCCCCCTTCCTCCACCCCATTCAACTAAGGTGTGTTGTGTTTGTAGTTTAATAGGAGTGTGAATTGTGCCCTTTCTTGACAAGAAGTCCCTTGTTTGGGTTGTGGGGATCTATTTATATATCATGGCATGGTTCATCACCAAACATGTTGTGCCTTCTAGGCCATTTCTTTAGGCAGTGAAGTTGCCCCCACCTTCCTTTAAACCTTTTTCCCTCCCCCTTGGCTTATGCCTAGGTATTAAATTAACTCCCTTGGTGTTTTTGGTCTTGGGTTCATTCAATTGTGTGTATATTCATGCATCTTAATTTCTTTGAATGAAAGGTATAATTCACATTTCATTTTCCTTTAAATTGTTTGACACAAAACCCATTTGACATAATTGCATGATATTTATTTATTATATTCCCACATTGGTGTATTTTCCTCCCCATTTGAAAGGGAACAACATGGCATAAAAAATTAAGACATCATTATGATGATTGGGAATAGCTCCGTGCTTAACATTTATTTTGTGCACAAGTATTTGATGTGACATTACCTTCAAAATAACCCCCCATTTTATATTGCCGACCCAAGCCCTCCCACCTTTTCCACCATCTTGGACATAATTTCACCCTAGGGTGAATTGGAGAATATTTTAAAACATGTTATTAAAACCTTTGCTCCCTTTGGCCCTAGACATTAAAAACTATTAACACATTGGAGGCTTTCCATCCCCTATATATTTCTTCACCATGTCTACACTCCTTGATGGATTTATGCCATATACGGATCTACACATCAAATCTTTCAAGTAAAATTTCATCCACATGTCTCATTTATCCACTTGTGGCCCCTCTAGCATGGTATTTGTACACCTTCAAAATTCATTTGACCCCAAGGATTAAACAAGTGAATTTCTCCAATTATTTATGGTTTGTTATGGTCATATTATTACAAATCATATCCTTGGGAATGTAACTCAAATATTTGGTGTTGTGCAACTACTAGCATTGGCCAAACCTTCTAAAAGCATTCGATTGATTGCAATAAGTGAAGGGTTACATTGGTTGGTTAGTAGGGCCTTTTGCTTTCAATTTCACGATGCATTTTTTATTCACTTATCCCCCCATCAATTCAACATTGCGTTAAGGATGAGTGTGAAACAATGGTGCATAATATTTGAGCTACCTTGGACATGAACCCTTGAATGAGTGGTCTTGCAAGTGGATGTTCCCAATGCCTTCAACATAGTCTTTTAAGAGTTTCAAGCAATGTGTGGTTAGTTGTCCCAACTTTTCCTTCTTTGCAACCCTTTCTCTATTTCATTTATCATTCCCCTCATGAAATTTTGACCATTATCAATTTTTGCATTGGTTGCATTCATCAATGAAATCCATTAGGTGGGCATTTTTTTGCCTTCACTTGTTTCCAAACTTTACATAGGCCAACAAACCTTTTTTTTAATGTGTGTTCCCTTTAGTGACTAATGACACCCACATTATTTACCTCACCTTTTTTGTCCATGATGTTTTCATTCATTTTGCTTCCCAATTGGGTTTGGTGGGCCAATGATTTAGCCAAATAACAATGTTACTTGGTCCCCTTTTAGTTTGTGTGTTAATTTTTCCCTTTTTGTTGGTTTTACACCCTTTTGGTCATTCCATTTGGCTCCCACTCCTTCATTTAGACCTTTCTCCAAGAGGCCTTAAAAGAGGATTTGCACCATGTAAAGGTGCTTCCAAAGTTAGGGGATGTTCATAAAACTTTTGAGATTATTTATAAGGGTTTTATTCAATTCTTTGTTCTTTCCCCTCGCTTTTAGAATTTTAGTGCCAATTGGCCTCTTTGAACTCAACCTTCATTTAGGTTTTTGGGAAACTTTTGGGTTCACATTCTTTAAAGTGTATGGAAATTCCCTTGATATGTCAACATGTTGTTTTCTCCGTCTCTAGAAGGGGTGCAAGTCTTATTTTTACCAAGGCCATTGCCTTGGTGACCTACATGGGGAATTAGGGGCTTGTGAGCCCAATTATTACTTCCAAATTCTTACAAGACCACCACCCATTGTTATTTAAGGCTATAGGGGTTTGTAGCTAAAGTTTCCTTTCCAAGCCCACTTAAGGTTCATGTGTAATAACACAAGTGTTCATCTTTCTTCTAGAGTAGTTTTCAAAGAAGGGGGTTAATTATTTTTACAGGAACATTTATGATTGTTTGCATGAACATTCCTTTTTTAACATCATTTTTAATGTCTTATAATCTTCATGATCATCATGCTTGATTCAAATCATGTGTAAGACTAAATTTCAATGATTGGTTCTTTGTTAGCCTATTCATTTTGACATTTTGCATGACTGTAGACATTTCCTTTTTAACAATGCACACCATATTATACCTCTTGCATTTAACAACTTGGGTTTTAATCCAATGTAACTATGGTCAACCTATATATTTGATGGGAATACACATTTTATGGTGGGCATGGGGATACACATTTTATGGTGTGCCCATAGAGGGGAACACATTGTTATTAATAATGTTACTTAGGATGTTTATATTAAAGATGTCGGTTTTCATGTTTTGTGTGAACAAACACAAGTTTTCCCATTCACCTCCTTCCAATCTTCACATTAATGGGTCGATATTGTGTTCACTTTAAATGGGTTTACACTCTAGTTAATGTTGTCATCATTGATCCCATTCAAGTGGGTATAATCTTGTGAATAACCATTTCTTAAAGAGTGGTCATAACAATTGTGACATAGACAAAAAACCAAGTTATACCATAATCAACATCCTAATGATGTGTTTATCTTTTTTGTTGTAGAGTTATTTGGGTGTTTACACCAATAAGCTAATAATTTCCTTCATTGATGTGCTAACATGGCATGGTCAATCAAAGGTTTTCAAGGCCCTATTTTGTCGGTGTTGTGCTCATGTTTGTAGCTCTTGAAAAAGTTCAAGCTACTACCATATGGAAAGGTTGTTGTTGCCACGGAGGCATTTCTAGGCTAGGTGCTCCTTCAAGTTCCCCACCCATCTCCTTATTGGATATGTTTCATATGATTAGTAAAAGTTTTAGGTCCTAGGTTGTTTTTCAACCTTGTTTTGGTGGGTCCCCACTATAATCTTTCTATGGTGGACAATCAACAACCTCCACATGATCCCCATTTTTGTCCATTCTTCAACTTTTTCTTCGCAACCCAAATCACTAAACTTCACAAACTTTTCACAAAGTCTTCACACTCCCCAGCACAGCCACAACTTCCCAATTCAAATGAAACCCAATTACAAAAAATAGAAATTCTAATGATCTTTGTTCAATATTACACCAGTTTCCATGCAACAAAAATCAAGAAAAAAAAACTATCCTATTGAATGGCATGCACACATTCTCTATTGATTTAATGCAAAATGGGTTTAAATGGGTTTGGCAAAAAAAAAAAACAATAAAACTCTAAACACTAAAGAACTTTGCAACATGAACAAAGAAGCCAAGCCATGACCAATTAGGACTACACAAGGTTTTAACACATTTGTTCTGAAAATGTGCATTAAGAAATGTAGTATGAAAAATGTGAATTGGAGAAAAATTGTGGGTATTTAAATTTAAAATTGTTGCAATTTAATTACATTAGCAACAACTAAGATCTAAGTTTGAAATAAAAATAAAAATCCAAATTGTAATGTGTGATATTAGAATAACCAAGCAAGTGCCAGAAAATGAAAGAAAGAGGAGCCATGGCTTTTCTTTTTCTTTTTCTAGCTTTTCAAAACTCCATATGAAGGAAATAATGATTTTGGTGGAGTTAAAAGTCTAAGCTAACTTGCAGCATTTTTTGTGGCAATTTTTTTGTAGTGATTGTAGAAACTATAGGCATGTTCACATAATACCTAGGCTAATCTTGAGCCACACTATTAAACATAGATTCATGAGTTGTAGGTTTTGCAGTTGAAGTTATATTGATCAATTACAACATTTTGTTTTGCCCATTCCATCTCCCCATCCTCCTCTTGATTTGATTAATAATCATCATCTTGCTCTTGTCTGGTTTGATTCACTATTGTATATAAGCTACTAAGCCTTGTTCTTTCATCCATTGGTCTAAGGTCCAACATGGCCAAATCTTTGTACTTTTGAACCTTGAGATGATTTTTTTCTTGGGAATGATTGGTCTAGTGCTTTGTCCACCCATCTCACCAAAACTATCTTGTATGCTTTTATGTAATTCCTATTGATCATTGGGGTAAATGCAAGGTAAAGTGGCTCACTTTTTGTGTCACAAGCTTGATTTCTGCAAATATTTGTGTGTTTAAATGCTTATGGTGGATGATTTAATTTTAAACACATTAAATGATGACTTATTCTAGATTAACAACTTGATTATGAAGACATTTGCATAATTATTTTTTTAAAGTAATGCATTCTTTATAAATGGTGGACTTTTGAAAAAAAATTGAAATGGTAAGTTGATTGGATTGTTAAAAAATTGAAAAATTCATATTGAATTCCACTCCAAATTGTTTATTGTGACTAAACATGGGTTGAAGAATGAAATAATAAAGCTAATTGTGAAATCTTATTGAAAAGTCCTTTTGAAATGATGTTTTTTTTTTGTTTCTCAAAAATTTTGTGCCCCATGGGTACATAATTGGAACACTTAAATGGGCTTTTATTCTTATGGACTTTATAAGTTTTTCTTTTAGGATTTTCAAAATAATTTCATCATAGCAACTAACAACAATATGTTTCAACATGGGTTTTGACCTAGTTTTAAAAGGTTTCACAAGTGATTGACACTAAAATAATTAAAGATTACACTAATGACAATGGATTTTATTTTTTTTTAAATTGTGAATTTTGTGAAAGTTGTACTACCAAAAATAAACTACTAGATTGTGCACTTACCCATTGTTGTGTTTTGTTTTCCTTTTTAAGAAGAGTCTTGAAAGGTTTGTAGCAAGTTACGTCCAAAGGTTGCAGTGCGTGGGATGTATGTGAAAGTAATGTAACCAAATCCAGCCCAAATGTTTATGCTTGTTCAATTGCCTCAAGGGTGACATGGGATCCATGGCCATTGAAGATGAGGAGATGCCTATTTGTGAAAGAAATACCACCTAGTTTTGACCTTTTGAAGAAAGAGGAATTATTTGAAAAGAAATGCATTCATCCATGCTTCTAATTGCATAGCCATAGAGGTCCTTGGTTTACAAAGTTAAATGTAGTCATTTCATATCCTTTCTCCTTTGGAAATGTAAACCCTTAGCAATGTTGTCTTAATTGTGTTAACAACACAATTAACAGTCAACCATTCCTTGGGTTGGGGAATGGTGTTATACACTTATTGAGAACCTCGTTTTACTAAAAGCCTAACTTTTGCTTATTTTTTTGCTTGGATGCTTGTTTCATTAGAGTTCCAGATATGACATATATGTTTTGGAACATAGTTGTGCTTATTGTACAGGGCTTATAGGTTTTGGTAGAAAGTCTAACATGATTTCATTGTTAATCCTTGAGTTCTATTGATATCCAGTTTTTTAATTTGATGAATGTTAAGTTCAAGATGTTTGCATTTAAACTAATACCATCAGGAGGTCCCTGGTGTTATGGACCGACTATAAACAAGTGGAGAATTTCAAGACAAGACAAGTTTTATTGATCCATCAATTGGTGTTGATCTGCTGAAGGGTTGTTCCCCATACTATCTCCTTTTATAACCCTGAACCATACTAGTCCCAAAATATCTTAGGCCATGATATTGCCAAAAGTATCCCAAAATATCCTAGGACATGACATTGCCAAAAGTATCCCAAGTATCCAAAAATATCCTAAGCCATGATATTACCAAAAATATCCCAAAATATCCTAAGACATGACATTGCCCAAAGTATCCCAAAATATCCTAGGCCATGACACCTGGTACTCCTCCTTGGAAAGGTGTTGGCCTTGTTTGGGTGAATTCTACCACCTTCATCTTCAATTGTTGCAAGCTTATTAATAGCCCAACATCCTACATAGCCAAAACCCAAGAAGCCATCACTCAATCTTCTTTTGTTATTAATACACCTGTTAGTCCTATTTTTTTAGATCTTCTTTTTCTATTAATACACTTGTTGGTCCTGCTGTTTTAGATCTTTTTTTTTTATACAAATGATTAGACAACAAGGTTAATGATATGTTCTAGTGCCTACTTGCCTTCTTTAATGAAATTGTCTCTCTTTCAACTACATCCATGGCCTCCTCCGATGCATGGGTGTTCCATTTGCCTCTAGTGTTGATAGGATTAGATCTGTTGACTTTTCATTGTTTTGTTGATGGTTCTTGTGTTCCAGAAGATGGTGGGACATTCTCCTTTTCTTGGCTAGGCTCGTCATCCAATCCATTTCACTTCTTACAAAGCACATTCAACAACATCATGATTTAGAGCTCACAGGCCTAACCTCCAACAATTTGGGTTTGTTTGGCTTAGCCTTACAAAAGGTCCAAACCTAAATCTTTTGTATTTCGACCAACTTTGAAGAAAATGTGAAAGATCAATGTAAGCGTGAAATGCATATGCCTTTAGTTGTTTGGAACTTGTCATCAATGCATAGAACTCTTCAAAGTTTTACCATACTAAATCTTGATTAATTGTCTTTGTGCAAGCAGTAAATGTGTATAACAAACTATGACTTCTTAGAGTTTGAAAACATCTACCTCTCTTATGGCTACTTATACTATACCTAGGAATTATAGAATTCTATATCTAGCGATAGTACAAAAACGTCTTGAATTTTTTATTATGAAGTTCATCTATTGCATCCATTTTTAGATGCCCCCTTACATCCACCCTTGAATCTTAATTGTCTTTTTCTTCTTTGACAACACTAGGATTTTATTGTTCATCATCATGCTCTTGTAGCTCCTCTTTGGCTAGCCGAGTGTGTGAAGTTTCCTAATCTAGTTGTAAAGGCTCTTTTTTGGTTATTGTAAGTTACAAAGTTTGTTATGTTTGATCTACTAGGACTTGTGTTTCTAATCTAGAGTTTTTTAATCCTTTTATGTTGTTTGGCTTGTGCTGATCTAGCCCATATGCTTTCAAAACCTTGATGAATGACTTGAGGTTAGCTCTCTCACAAATTAAAAGCTCTCACATATTATTTAAGTTTTGTTGGTATATTTGTAATAATGAATTATGTATGCAAACTTAAAGCATTACCTTGTGAATTTGGTGGTTGTAATTTTTGGGAGGAATGGGATGTGCACAAAATTAGAGGGAAATTAAAAAGGATTCCCTAATTAATGTAAAGGATTTGAGTATCCTTTGGATTCATGTAAACCCTAATCCTTGTATATGGATAGTTGTGTGTTATTTACCATGAATTGTAGACCCCATCACAAAACTTCTTCTCCATGTATTGTTCAGTGCAATTGCTTATCACCAAGCTTTTATTTCCACACCAAACATGGGGCCCTTGCAAAATTGGCCCAATTTTTCCCTATAACCAAACATTGAAAATATTTTATGTTTCCCCTTTTCCCTAATGAAATTTAGCTAATCACCCATCACCAAATAGGTCCCTTGTAAATTTATTCAAACTTTTTCCAAACATGGCCAACAAAATCCCTAATCTCGAACATTAAAACATGATGGATGGTCAAGAATATGAAAAATTTAAATAAAAATTATTTTGAAACAAGCATTTGGTGATAGCCTAAAGGGTGAACGCTCATAAGAACTATTCTGTTTGGGTCAAAACCTATAATTAGGAGCCAAAATGATTACTTTGGAAAAGAATTGCAAGTTTTTTTAAACCTTAAATCTTTTACATGCAAATGAAATTTTGACTGAACTTTTTTGTAACTTGTTGTAATAAATATTTAAATGCTCCCCAATGCATCACATTTTTTTGTTAGTCATTACTAAATAAATATGAATTTTTAAAAGCGTGTAGATTCTGTATAAATTCAATGTTTTATCTTGAAAAATGATCAAAATTTTAACTCATCATCAAAATTAAAATTTCACATTCTTTAGTTTTATTATACTTTAAGCTATAACTTTTCTTCATACATCATGTACATTATAACCCATTTATATGTGGTAAAAGATTCTTGAAGCTTTGAAATTCTAAAGCAATTTTGAAACATTCTTTGAATTTTTAAAATTTTAGATTCCACATTTTAAAAATTATGAGTATTTTTTAGTGTGGCTAATATGTTCTTATCATCTATATTTCTTTCAATGAAAATTCTTTTATTATATGAGTCCTTTTGATAGTCCTTTGCAAAATTGACTCCATTTGATGCAATAGGTGTACATTTTCAAATGTTTTAAATTAAAACCAAAACTTAAAATTGGAACAAATGAATTTTTACTCTAAATTTCTTAACATTCATATGAGAGAAAAATGACTAACTTGTCATGATTACTATGGTTTTAAATGCTAATAAAAAATAAATGTTTGATTTTGACTAATTATGTCTAACATTTGATGCCCTTTTTGGTTCCTAATTATGTGTTTTGACCCATTTGCACATAGGCCCACTATCACATTAGATGGATGTTTAGTGACTAACCTTTGTTTGGTGATACGCCTTTCTACCCTACCCTTATGGCATGTTCAAACAGATATGGAAACTAGCAACAATTTAAATAGGAAATGTTTCATAAAGTTCCCTAAAAGAAAAAAAAATTCAACATTTCACAATAATACACTTGGTGAACATTTTAAAAAATGTGGGGACCAAATGAAAACTACTTGAGTTACACATCATTCGCATACTCTCTCTTTTTCTAAAAAGGCAACAAGCTCAAAAGTTGAGATTTTACATGGACCTATGTAGACCCATCTATGCATTCGCTAATACTTAATGACTTGCTCTCAACTAAAGCAAAAAAAGGTGTAATGAAAAAGTAAGAACAATAACATACAATGACCCATCTATGATGTTTTTATCGCCAATATCATGCAAGAGGTTATTTCAAGATATTGGTAAGAAAAACATGACCAAGGAAATGCATAGAAAATAGGATTTAAACGACCCAAATTTCTACAACATAAGTAAAAACTAGTGTTGTGAAATTCTTAGGTTTTAGGATGAACCTTTAGTTTTAGTTCCAAAAACATTTATGAACTTAATTTCCATTATGGTTAGGTTTTTTTAATATAAAATTGGGAATTGGTTTTAATGCCAATTTTTTAATGCAAGGAGAAATTTGATTTCAAGTTTTTTTTAATTTGAAAATCAAGCCAAATCTTAATTCTAAGGTAGGTTAGGGTGGGTTTCAAATAACCTCTTGATTAGGTTTCACAACATCAAACATCCTCAAAAGAATCCAAAAAAAAATTTATGTATAATTTTTTTTAGATTGTTATAGAGCTTCAACAAGGTCAATAAGCACAATTAATCCACTTTGAAGTTCTAAAACTATTTTAATAATTTCTAATGGACAAGTACCAATTTTTTAATGTCAACTGGTTTCATGTTTTCATGTCTCATGCATTTATGTGCCAACTTTGAAATGTGCATCTTGCCAATATTGAATTCAATTTTCAAAACCCCAAAACAACCTTCAAGTTTGCCCTCCAAATAATCTCTTGATCATAAACCCCCAAATGCATTTTGTTTTGCCTGAAAACAACCCTCCAATCTATCTTCCAAATCACCTTTTCAAAAACCCCCAAGTGCACCCCTCATTTTTTTGGGCTCAAAACAATCCCCAAATCTTAAACGCTCTCCAATTCATACCAAAAAAACTGCCTTATTTTTGCCCTCCAACCTCCCACTCCAAAACCCCCAAAATTTGACCCAATTTTTGCCCCAAAACACCCAAAATATCCGCCCAAACTTTGTTAAATTCAAGAGACCAAGCAAGCTCCAATGCAAAGTGGCATAACAAGGAAGAACCAATTTTTTTTTGAATCTAACAAATTTTTAGATTACATCGCATCTAATTCCTAAGGTTTGGGCCATAAAGTGACAACCTTGTTTCGGACATCATTTCAAAAACCTATGACAACTAAAAACAACAAATTGACTACATCAAATTTGACAAACACAACAATCAAACTTGAACCAAAAAAAGACTTGAAAAATGCAAGGAAAAAAAAAAAAAAAACTCACCTAAACCCTATTGTTGCTTTCAGTCAACTTCATTAGCCCAAGTGATGTAATTACATCCTCATTTTTGTCCATTAAGGTGTTTTTCATGTCCATGAATTTATCCATGGATGAAAAATCACTAACATGGACATCATTGGGCCAATTCTTGTATATGTTTATAAGGATTTTAAGATTGTCCATGCCCAAATAAGAGTAATGTAACTTTGTGCAAATACCTACGATATTGAAAAAAAATGTCGCCTCTATGGAGTTAAATCTTAAAAGAAAAACTCAAACAACAAACAAATTATCAAATCAAACAATGACGACAAATTGGGACCAGGAAGAGCTAAAAAGCAAGCAACAATTATAAGCGGGCAAGAACTAGGACAAGGAGGAATGAATAAAAAGGCAACAATGATAAGCACCAAAAACCACAACCAAAAGATCAATAATTAGACGATCACAACCAACATGAGTAAAAAAGAAAATGATGGTGATGCAATTAAAAAGAAAAAAATATGAGGAAAAAGAAAGATATTTACTCTTGAAAAAGATGTACACCAATGTGAAAAATGAAGCTCACCAAAATGATCCACAACTAAAAATGCCATGCAAAAAAACCAATGCATATTTATTTGTTTGTTTGTTTTTGAAATGTAAACAAGAGGGCAATGCCAACCACAAACAAGAATGAGGAAGAAAGAAAAGATAAAATAAAAAGAGTGAAGAAAAAACCAAAATACCTTAAAACACCCACCCAAACCTTAAACAAAAGAATAAAACCGAAACTAGATTTTTAAATGAATTGATTTGGTTTCATTTTTTACACTACTTAGGAAGTACACTTACAATCGATTCCATTTTTTGAAAGCTTAGAACCCGAGGTTAGATTTCAACCCTATTCTTAGAACCTAACCTAACCCCAATTCCAATTCCAACCCAATTCCACAACTAAAACCTACTTCCAATTAAGTTCCAAGTACCCAAAATTGGAATTGCCCCCAAGCAAGCAACTAACTAGGCACTTTCACAACATTGATACAACTAGTGTTGGGCAAGTATCAAAATACCTCAAACACCCTTTGAATGATACCATGATTGAAAACCTGATGGTGAGGACTAGCTCAACGAAAAAAATTAAAAATATTGGAACATGGGTAAGGTAAAACCCCATTATGCAAGTCAAGCTTTCAAGGTACTATGTAGATATTAGGTCGAAATAAGGTAGTATGTGGAAACTGGTAATAATTTGAAATCGGTAAAAGATCAAATTTAGGTAGTCGGTCTAAACCCTCTCACAAACTAATAATAATCAGTTTGTGAGAACCTCAAATGATAAATAATTGTTATCAAATTTATGAGAATCAACATTGTGAAAAACAATCCAATTTTTCAAAATATTGATATCTTATTTCGATGCATGATTTTTAAAAATAATTAAAAGTGAAACCAAAATCTTTTTGTAAATTATTTTGTGAAAACCGGATCCAACAAGTACAAGAAAGTTTTGATACCCACCCAACCCTCATAAAAACATGTACAACTTGTTTAATGTTGTTCCAAGTAACCTTATTGAGCATAATATGTAAGCAGGCATTTCAAAAAACATAATGCCCCAATTTTCCAAAACGCATGCTATCATTTTTCCTCCAAGTGACACCTAATGGATATCATGGGAAAAACCTTTTTTGTTTAAAAAATTGTTGCAATTTTTATGAAATGTAAAGCCCAACCCCACAAGTTTTACCCTACATGAGCTTTCATGTTTCAAAAAGAAAAAGGGAAAACCTTGCTTGGGTTTAAGCCAAAGTCTATTGGAAATTTGGGCTGCCACTTTTTGACTCTGAAACCAAGCTGTTGCCGATTCCACCAAGTTTGCACCATACTTCTAGATCTACATCCCTACATTTTTTCACTTTCTTGTTTTGATGAGTAGGGCATTTTTTTCTTTTTTGTTTTTGGTGAATTTTCAACACTTGGCAACCAAAAGTAAATCTAGTGCCAATCATACAAAGGATTTTTGTGAGAAAAATGCACCAAAGTCGCCATATTTCGAAGGAATTTGTTTTAGAAAATCACCATATATAGACAATGGGTTTCAACAAGTTGCCACAAAATTGTTTTGAATCAATTTTTCTACTTTTCTCTCTTACCTGTAGCTAAATTTGGCTAATTCTTATTACAGATGATTGTCAATGTGGGCTACAAAAAAAAATTGGCAAAAAAAAACACACACACACAAAATTTGCCTCTCAAGTCTTGAGCCAACAATAAGTTATTACAAAGTGGAATCAAAACTCTACTTTCTGGATGAAAAAAACATACTACTACAATTGGCATGTGGCCATCATCCACATTATAATGTACAAGTGACTATATTGGTGCCAGTCAAGGAATTGAAAGCGAGGAACAAACTTCAACACATATTATATGTTTTTTTTGGGTAAAAAAGGAGCAATATTTTCACATGGCTGAATTTCTTTAAACAATCTCAAATCTAGGTCCACATACCCATTTTATAAAGAGAAGGCATACATTAAAAATATGTGAGAGTAAGGTTTTTCTTGTCAAATTCCTTAGCATTAACAATACATGGTGACTATCCAGGTGGAGTAATAGATCTTATTTGGAATCTTGCCTAGTCTTGGCACCCTAATGGAACACATTGTCTAAATCTGGCGACTTTTAACTTTTTTTTCTTGAGATATGGCAAATTTTGCAAATAGCAACTCCACACTCATTTCATAAGAACATTCAGAAAATAGCTCCTTCATGATCTTGTCATTGGTTGCAATTAAACTTGCAATTAAACTTGCAATTTCTTCGTGTAATTTGGCTAACTTTAACAAGATATGAAAATCATTTTTTTTATGATGATTACTTGCAAGTAATTCCATTGCTATTTTCCTAGTAATCACAAAAGCTCTAGGCAAGAATGTGAACTCCAATATCCCTTGCAAGGATAGTCGTTTGTGAATCGCCAACAAATCCCCAATAGAAATTTTTGACAATAGAATCCCAAGACGATCTTCAAAGCCTTCAACCAAACATCTAACCAAGCCAGCAACCGAAATCAAATGCTCTAAGTCCATTGGATGATTAAGTGTGTCTGCAACCATTTCGATGCTACCTAAGGCCACCATCTTGTTTGCAAATGCCTTATTCTGTGCCATGTCTTGCAATAGTTGAATCCATGTTGGATTCAATGGTTGCATACTGTAACAGGCCAGAAATAGTCGTAAACCTCCTTTGACATCTAAATCTTTAGCAACAATATCCCCATGGTACCTTATCAAATTTGATAAGACATGCATACAAACTTCAAAGTTTTGATGAATGATTCTTGTCAACAACTCACAAATATTGCCTTCCAATATCATTCCTTTTGCAATGCCTTCATGCTTCAACCAAAGTTCCACCATCACACCTGGGCATAAGACCTCCCAAAATTCAACTCCTTCAGCCACTTTCTCCACTCCCACCTCTGTAATCAGTTGTAGTGCGAGTTTTTCATGTCTAATAGCGAGATATTTCAAAATCCAAGGAACACTCATGACTTGCTTCTTTGTCCCATGTTTCAATATTGACACAAGTGAACAGATGCGTCCATTGGATGATATACTTTCAAAAATTGCCATGTGGCAAAAAAATCTCATTGCATGTTTGAAGGTCATTCCATCCCGTCTTGGTTCCTGAAGACAGAAAAGCAATTCCACACACCCATATTCTAGAAAATGGGTTGCACCATTTGTAATATTTACCAAGTCAGCCAAAAATTTAATAAAATTTCCAAGACTCCATTGTTGCAGCCCAATTTCCTCTTTGTCCTTGAATGTGGCCCTCATTGTTATATGTTCTTGTAATAGCCACTTCATATATTCAAAAAGGAACTTTGGTTCAAATAAAGGAACCTTAGTACCTCTTGAACTATTTTCCCCATGGTATAAAACATGCGACACACATGTGTTGTCTAACACACACGAGTTCATTGGCTCCTTCATGACATCCTTATCCTCTTTAAGAAGATTCTCTTCTGACCTTGTGTTCCTGATCCCTTGCACATATAGGATTAATGCCATAAGGACTTCAGCATATTCAAAACAATATGCATCATGTTTTTGGATGTTCTTAACTATCAAAATAATTAGGGGCTGGTGACATATCATCTTTTCTGCAAAGACCCTACAATTTGCCATCTGCAACATTACCTCCCACCAATGTTACTGAAAGAGATCCTTTGAAGGATTCTGTAAATGATGTGTGCAAAGCCATAGAAATTCTTCAACATCTCCATGAACCAAAAGGTTTTTTGCACCAACATTGATCATAAGCGAAAACAAAACCTTAGCTGCTATCGATGCTTCAAACTCATGACCATGCACAAAATATAGAAGAGCCTTTGCATCTTGTTGTGTTACTTTGTAGAGTTGAAATGTTGCAAGAATTGCATTTTCAACATCATTGTCCAAGAGATAATCAAGCAAAAGGTAAGGATGAAATATTTCATCGAAGATAGCACCGACTTGCCACAACAACATTTTGACATGAGCTTTATCATTTTCTTTGCCATAATTTAATAAGAAGATGGCTAACAACTCCCTTCCCTGCTTCAATTTCCCTTCTTGATCACAAAGAATAGTAACTAAGTCAATAGGTTTTTTCAATTCCAAATATTCCACCACCAAGTCATGCAAACTCAAAAATCCATCTCCATATCCATCAACCAGGTTCTTGTGGATGAGACTATTGACCATAGCTTCAAAATATTTTGTTTTTCCTTCAGGTTGCATGCTCTTCCATGCCAACTTCACTACACAGCTCGAAAGAATATACTTCGTAGAGAAGAGTGACAATGCTTGAAGCACACTCCACATAAGGTCCTTAGAGAACATCTTGTTTTCATCATGGTCCAAACTTAGATCAATTGCTGCAAAGATGGTCCCATTGTAATCATGTGGGGTGCACTCTTGTGCACTTGCATAGTATTTGAATTGTGCATACACTTTCTTCCAAGCACTTTCATTTTTTGAAGTACTGGACAAAACTAAACCCAAAATTGAAACAACCAACATGCATCCCGAACACTTCTTTAAAATCTTTTTCGCTACATCTTGCATCAATACAAACTTTGATGAGTATCTTGAAATCTCCATACTCCCAATTGAAGGTAACTAGATCCAAGCAAAAGTCGTTTTATGCAATAGGTAATGGGAAGGAGGAAATATAGGAGGAAAATGGTCCAAACTCATGCCAATCAATCATCATATTCAAGCCATTGAATGCTAGATTGTTTTGGAAAAATCAACCCAAAATGAAAATTAAAAAGAGAAATAAAGGAGAGATGATTATAAGCAATTGACACACATATTTTTCCATAATTGACAAATGGTTCCTAAGGGAGCCATTTCATTATGTTTTCTTCTTGCAAGACACAAGAATTATATCATCTTGCATACATTTGAATTTATTACCAATATTTTGCATCACCACAAAAATCTATAAGAAAATTTTGGTCTCACATCAATCTACATTAGGGAAAAGCTTTCTGAAAATGCAAAGCACTCGAAGAAATTGCCTAGTTCATTTTTTAGAAAGCGTCTTATATCCATGAAAATTTATCTTAAAAAAGGAGGGATCAAGTTTCACCTATTCCTTAAAGGTGGGAGGGAAATTATTCCTACATATAGGTGTAAGATCCTTCCCATTCCTAAGGAGTAGGTGTAAAAACCTCCCCATCCTATGTTTAAGTTTGTGATAACATTTGTTTCATGCTTTACAATGGGTAAAGTCCACAAGGTGGGGGA
>Ga0116227_10002180_pt1 | contig 44766 bp, 30 predicted proteins | sample S1TSphgellanicum_FD_89693 | JGI IMG/M metagenome (GOLD analysis project Ga0116227, IMG submission 89693) | Host-associated microbial communities from peat moss isolated from Minnesota, USA - S1T2_Fb - Sphagnum magellanicum MG | ecosystem: Host-associated > Plants > Peat moss > Unclassified...
AAAAAAAAAACAAAAAGTAAAGCGATGAAGGAATGAAAAAAAAAAAACCTAGGACACATCTGCTAGAAAAGAAAAAAAAGTAAATGCTTCATTTGAAGCTCATAAAACAATAAGAAATCTTGGTTGTAAATTCAAATGACAAAAAAGAAGATGTTCTCCTACAGCACCTTGATTCCTATTCAGACCATGCCATGCTTTTCTCGGCTCAAGTCTGGGGGGGGATACATGAGAATTTCATTTCAACCTCACTTGTGCATTGTATATATATGTGTGCATGCATCTCTTTTTAGTTGATTAGTTTATACATTTGACTGGTTTTAATATTTTTGTTTAATAGAATTTACTACGTATTTACATCCTTACCACACCGTACGCCAGGACACTGCACGTCACGACAATTGTCATGCCCATACATGGCCTCATACATGATGGCCAGTTACGGGCATGCCCATGTGCGATTTTAGGGTTGATGTACGGTTTTAGGCAATTGTACGCTATTAGGTACTTAGGGTTTCAGTGTTGGCACGGTATAAAAGGCCTAACCCTTTCTTTCTCCTTTTAGTTTTTCTAGAATTCCTTTGTCATGAGTTTTTCCTCCATCATAAGCTAGGATTTCTAGATGCTCACGACGGCCATTGCACGACCACCGTTTACATACACTTCATTTCTTTCTTGCTTTGCATTTCAATAATACATGAGAATTTCATTTCAGCCTCACTTGTGCATTGTATATATATGTGTGCATGCATCTCTTTTTAGTTGATTAGTTTATACATTTGACTGGCTTTAATCTTTTTGTTTAGTAGAATTTACTACGTATTTACATCCTTACGACACCATACGTCACGACATTGCACGTCACGACAAAACAATGTTAAAAATGTTTTAAAAATCACCTAATTTTTGAACTTATAAAATTGAAAAAAAATCCCTTAGTTTTCAACCTACATAAAGGATTAAAAAAAATGAACTTGGCATAAATTCACCATACATTAAAAAAAAACCCAAATCACCATATTTTTATGTTAAGTTCTAACAATTAATCAAGAACATGGAAGGATCCATTTGTTTACCATAACCCAATGCAAACATATACCTAGCTTTGCAAGTGGTCCATGCAAATAATAAGGGCAATAAAATGTTAGACATATTTGTACATGGCTTGCAAACTTGGGTGTGCAAAACCTACTAATCAATACATTTATACATATTCTAGAAAAATGGCAACAAATTTATTCCCAAACTATCACCACACACCTGTTGTCCATAGGAATTGTGCCATGGTGAAAGGATGTCCAAAATTTGTTCACCTATTGTTTTAGCCAAGAAGTTGGCTCTAATTTATTTCATGTAATTTATTGAAAACATATCCATGTTGGCAAAATGCCATGATAGCTTCCATCCTTGCTTCTTATTAAAAGTTCAACAAATGAATGTCAATTGATGCCTTGCCATTTCAAATTATATTATGTGGTCTCCCTCCCCTTGAACAATTTCTTTACTCCCAAAATTAAAGAAACCAACATGATTTGCTTAGGGGACAACATTGGTTTGAACACAAATGTCTGTTGCTTTAAACATGAAAGATTTAAACTTGTACGTTCTATACCAAATTGCCTTTAGGTTGAAGGTTTAGGGTTTAAGGTTCAGGCTCAAAGCAATGCAAGATTTGCCCATGCCCCATGAATGCCATATTCATATATATTCAACCACATCATCATGTGAATGTCGAAGCCATGATGAATTATGTTCAATGCCATATCTCTAACTTGAACCTCCTTTAGATCAACCATAATGATGGTTACAACTCCAAAACGATGAATGTGAAGAATTATAGCTTTTAAGGCTTGAACTTATGCCAAGAATTGTATTGTTAAATGGCAAAATACCTTCTTAAATGTGCTCATCCCACTTTACCTTTCTAGATTGCACTTGCTTTTCATTTTTTTTTACAATTGGATCCATTCACCTTTTTACCCTTGTTAAGTGTAATCAAAATTCAATTTGCCATTCTAGGTTTCCTATCTCTAATTACATTTGTGTAATTGTTTGTTAAAACATATTCTCTACACCCCGTCCCCCCTTACAAAGGGCTTTTTGGAAGAAATGTTTTTAGCTCCCACCATGTCTCCTTACTCCTTTTGTTAGTGCTTTGATATTGTATTGAAATCCATTATAGACTATAGTAGTTTCAAGGTATTTGCCCCTTACATGGTAGCATGTCCTTTTTATAATCTCATCATTCAATCTTCGACAAATGTAAGGTGAGATGTTGCACTCACCATTTGAATGAAAATATTATGTTATTTATTTTTAACATAGACAATCATCCATTGTGAAAAATAAAATGAATGAGGATTGTTGTTAATTGGTTAAGGTTTAGGTATTCAAGATAGGTAGTATGCAATCACAATGTGGGATTGCATGCTAACACATGTGTTTGTTGTTCATCTCCAAGTGAAGTTCTGCTATCATGATGATTGACAAAAACAAGGGAACAAGGTATTTCTGTAAGGCAAAACAACCCTTTGAACTTTCTTTCTTTTTGTAATGGAAGTTCGTCGATGACATTAGTGTTTATTTTGCATTACATTATGAATACAAAAATGGTTCTTTGCAAGGCCTATAGATGGGGCAAAAAGGAGGTCACATTTATCAAATGTGAGGTTAAATATGTTTTGACCAAGGATTAGTGTGGGCTATGGTGTGAAGTTAACGTTGGGGCTTGTCACACACTATAACAACTCGTAATAAAATCATGAAGGAAACTACTAGTATTCTTGAATCATTTCCTTTATTATTGTTCCAACAACACTCGTTGCGTTGCTGTTGAATCATATCATAGTTGGAAGGAAACAACCTTTTTTCCTCACCTGCAAAAAGGAATTCTAAAATATTAGTTTATATGCATCAAATGCCTTTGAATTATCGGGAGGGAGTGTGAACAAATGTTTACTGGACATTTGCATGGATGTTGATGTCTTTTTGCATTTGTCTTTAAACAAAGATTCCTACAAATTATTAATGTTGAAAGGTGTCTCCAATTTGACTGTTGGGTGTTGGTAAAATAAAGTAAACAAAAAAAGTAGTCCACCCAAAGTCTAATTTAAAAATGGAACAATTTTTGATATGGGCACAAGAAAATATATTCAAAATATTTTGAAATAGAAATATAAAACCATAGGGCCCTACATTTAGTTTATGGGAAGTTGGATACAAAGTTTGAACAACTTTCGTATCATAAAAGTAGGTTGAAAGTATGTTTGAAACTAATTGGGTCAAAATGGTGTTCAAACCTACTTGATATTAAAAATCTAATATATTATGATTATAACATTCATAATTTGATAATACATGAGTATTTTTTAGGGCTCCACTAAGTTGAAATTTTAAAAAAATCAATATTTCATCTACATGTAGCCCATTTTGTAAGATTGGACATTTTGTGCAAATAGAAATTATTTTAAAAATTCTACTTAATTCTACTTTTAAGATTGGGGGTTTTCAACATTTTCAACATAAAATGAAAGATTATCATCATGTTAATTATTGTATTAAAAAATAAATCTACTTTCATTACATTAAAACATTTTCATGGTTACATGTAATTTTTTTTTACAAGGAATAGTGAGCCGTTTACTTTACCTTGCTTGCACCTTGTTGCACATATTTTCATTTTTCAATAACTATTAGAGTTAGATTTTCAATGAGAAGTCCTCACTAGTGTAAATTCACCAAATGGAATACAAGTTTGGCCATAACAATCAAGAGGTTTATATTTTTCAATTTTTTTTTTCATTTTTTGTTTTCACTTCACTGAGAGGAGGTGGAAAGATGAAATCTTTGTTGAAAACCCATAAAACCATAGACTAAGTAGTACATTACCACCAATTTGGCACATAATACTTTTAAGCCTTTTCTTTTCAGTTGCTTGCCTACATGTGTGTGCATAACAACACACTTCAATGCAAGTGGAGTACATTTTTTGTTTAACCTTTCTTTTAAGAGTTTCACCTTGACACATCGACCTCCAATTCCTTTTGTTATTTGTAAGAAGTTAATTAAACAACATAAAAATGCATTCATGTTGTTATTACAAATAGGCAAATTTAATTATACTAATTTTAATTTTTGTTCAGTTCATTTTGAAAAATCCTCCCCCCTAGCCAAAGTACTTGAAACACATGGAAGACACTACAATTACAAATGTAACAAAAACACAACTTTTGGAAATTTCCAAAAAAAATTTAAATAACCATGAGAAGGGTGAAAACACACCAAAGGTGAACCACTTTTGTTCAAAAAAGGTGATGTATAACAAGTATTATAGTACATAGTAAGCTAAAATCTTGATGGTATCCTTTGGTTATCCTAAACACAAGTAAAAAAATTTAAAAATTGCACAATAACATTTTTGGATTCAAAATTCATTTTGAGTCAAAATTAATTTCAATCCAATTGTTAGATGAAGAGGATTGGATAAAATCAATGTACATAGAGTATATAATTCATAGTTTTTCAGTGGCCGTAAGGCTTCATGTTTATGATTCATGAAACATTACAAAACAAAAGAAAATTGAAAAAATAATGCAATGCCCATCTATAAAATTTCCTCCTCTTTGATATGATAGTGGTTTTCCCCTTAAAACTTAGATATTATTGTGCATTCATTATTAAACAAATATAAAAAAACACATTTTTGAATGGAATTTCATTCAAAAACTTTAAATTTTTAAATTGTCCTAGATTTAATCGATGTATATCAATATCATACACCATAAAAAAATTCACCCAAGAATTCCATCCAAAACCTTAGTTTTGAAGTATATATTCAAAATTTCAAACTCTATGAGAAGTATCATTTTGTCACAAATATACTCCAGATGTTCAAAATCTTCAATTTTTATTGAAAATTTCAAAATAATTGATTACATGAGTTTAAAGCTAATCAAATATACTTAAAACAAGTAAAAATAATTCAAGATGTGATGTTCATACATTACCAAAACATTTAATTGCAAAAATATTATATGTATGATCACAATTTTGGGGGGGCTTAATGTGTTTTCACCCAAAAAGATTATAACTTTGTGTTATATTAGTGTGGCTTTTCAAAAGGAGAATCATAATTAGGGTGTCAATTTTGTATTGTAAGAACAAGGGGAAAAACATAATGTTGAGTTGAGTTTACCTTCATAAAATTAAGAAAAACTATTCCATGAATTTCAATCAATTCTTGTTCCCAAAGAAAGACTGAACTTGTACATCTATTATTGGTTGTGTTGGTGAAAATAATAACACTTGAATTACAAAAAGAAGGGAAAAAAAATTCAAAATATCAATACAAACTTGTTTTGACCATACATTACCAAGCAAAATTATCTATTACAAGAACATGACTAAAAAAAACACATTCACACCTAGGGAAAAGCTACCATAGATGACCAAGTTTTGTTAAGTTGCTTCTTCATGCAAAGCTCAAGGAGGCATATAAACTAGGACCCCGAAAGCTTATCAATTCACCTTTCACTAATTTAGCACAATTGATTTAAATTAGGGTTCTTGCTTAAAAATGCATGTTTTTGGTGGGAAACTTGAATTCAAGTTTTTAGATGATACTTGAACCCAATTGACTTTGCAATTGTTAACCATATGATTGTGCACTATTTTTATAACTTTAGAGCAAATTTCTCCACATTATTAGTTGCATGTTAACAACTTGTTATTAAGTTTCAATGTGGTTGTCAATGGCAATTTTTGTTGAAATGAGTGGGAAATTGAAACTTTTGTACAAGATTGTTAATCAAGAGGATGTAGTTGGTAGGGAGGTTGCTTAGGTGCTCATGCATGGTCATGTTGTTCCCTTGTTTCTACATTCCATGCCTTCCAAGGAGGGTGGGTTATCGATCACCATATTTCACCAACTTTGCAACCTTGGCCTTTTGTAATTACAAATTGTATAAGGTTGCTCATACATGCGATTTCCTAATGTGCTACAATCAAGAATGTTGTGAGCAAATTTCACATTGTAATCATAATCAAATAAGTTAAAAAGCACATAAGTGTAGTGAAAATTACAATATTAACATTAGCGTGATGTATATGTTTTAATATGTTCATTCACATTTTACATTGAATCTTTTACATGTAAGATGATTTATTAATGTACGATTAATCTAAAATGATCCACTTTTTCAACTTTTCATTTTTCTAATGTTTCAAGGGAGCTTAAGTACAGAGTAATGCACAATCAAGATTTTTTAAAGAAACTCAAGAGATTAATGTACTTCAAATAGTATTCTATGAAATGATACAATTTTTTTGAAGGGTGTTAACATTAGCTTGAAAGTAACACAAACAATATTATATCATCATATTTTGTGCATTCATTTGTGAAAAATAAATCTGAACATTGTTTTTAGTATGAAATTGAACTCAAATGATTACAATGTACGATACATATGTATATATTAAGGCACTCGGAATTTAATATTGCAAAATGACAAAATTATGGTCCCCTACATGCATAAGTAAAAGATGTCATTCAACGATTTTTAGTTAGATTGACAAAATATTTAAAACATTTGGGAGTTCATGGTTTTTTTAACATGGCTTTAGAAAATATAGACAACATTCAAATACAAACAAAACTAATTATTTGTGTATATTGTAAGCTATTATAAAAATGGTTAGAAATGGTAAAGAAATCATCTTCTTACCCTCCAAAAAGGCTACTTTTATATTTCATAATCAAGTGCAAAAATAGTTAGGGCATGGCATCTCACTTTCTTTACTAGAAATGGAGAGGATGCAAATAATGGATTTCCTTCAAACTAATTGCCATAACTTGTTTTGATTTTGGTTGAACATAGATTTAGTATAAAATATATTAGTCAAAATTAAATCATAATTTTAAATGGACACCATAAACAATGCTTTTCCTCTTAAAATTTTCTACTTTCCTCTCTCACATGTAGCCAAAATTAGCTAATTCCTCTTGCGGATGATTGCCAGTGTGGCTAGATCACACAATTGGGAAAAAAAAACCCTTGTCGGCCAAAAACCTACTTGGCAATACTTCATTATTAATAAACCCAAAATAAAAATAAAAATAAAAATAAAATGCCTCTCATCAAATCCAATGAAAAGTACAAAATAAATTGAATGACAAAGAGAATGAAAATCAAAATGTAGACCAATGAAAATACATGGTTCTATCCAATTCCCCTTTACTTTGGATGATGAACATAATAATAATATATTTGAACACTTTATATCAGGCAACAAATTCAGGTTTGGCTTTACTCATAATACACCATTAAAAAACCTATATATATATATATGAAATTTATTATTTTTCCGGTTTGCCACTTGGGTGCTGAATTTTATTTTTCAAAATCCATTTCAGCAGTAAAAATAATAATTTAAGAAAATTTGGCAATAAACAGCTTCTTCTGGTAGGTTCCTGCATTCTAAACCTCCCACATAATGAGACCAATTTTTGTATTTTCCCCTGCTTTTTAATTTCCTTAAATTCTGGGGTTTCAAAGCAAGTTAAATTATTTTTTGAAATTAAAAAAAAAAAAAATTACTGGTGAACCTGAAAAGGTATTACACTAATAAGTCATCCTTCTATATTTTTGGCTACATACTTGAACTATGTTATAGATTTATGAAGATTTTTCTTAAATTTAGGTCAAATTATGGCTATTGAAAATCTATAAAACGAACTTGATTTTAGCACTTTTGAATATTGGCTATGGATATTTTGGCTATATATTGCCAGCCAAAAAAAAGAAGGGCTGTGCGAAATTGACCTTTGCCCAGAATAGGCAACAGCGGTTACTGACCGACCCAAATCCAACGGCTCCGATGCCGCCTGCTCCGCCAACGGACTCTTGTCCGAACCTATAAATGTCTTCCAACCGCTCGTGCGCTCGAATCCCGACCAACACAACCGGGCCCTTCCACGGGTCCAATCACTCCACATTACCCCGGGTGACCCATCGTCTCGCACCTCTCGCCTGCCCACCTGCCCGCCAGCCCGCCCGCCCGCTCGCTGCCCGCGACGAAGCCTGCAACTCTTCTGACTCCCGCACTCTCTCCCTCGTCTTCAAACTTCTCTTCTTGTTCTTGTTCTTGTTCTTTTTTTTGGACGTCGGTCTTGTTGTCTTGCTGAGTATTCTTTTTCCTTTTTGAAAATGGGTTTGTATCGGATTGTTTGAAAATCTATTGTTTCGATTGATAGGAATCGAGGTTAGTCTCGTGGGAGAGGGGAAATGCTGCTCCTTTTGTTTTCCTTCTTTCAAGACTGAAGGTTTCTTCAGGCTCGAGCTTTTAAGTCTATCCCAACTTTTCTGATGTTTTTGAGGTTTTGTCTCAGATGTTGTGTTCATAATTCTTGGCTCAACAGCTTGGTCTCTTGCCAAGGCTTTTTGTGTGTGTGTCCAGAATGAGCTCCATTGCACATTGTGCATTGCAGCTTCCTTTGAGGTCCGTCTGCATACATAACATTCTTCTCATTGTCAGCCAGCTTAGTTTGTCAGGTATCCGTGGTGAACGACTTACATTTTCTTTTCTTTTCTCAAGCTGAGTGCAACACTGTATGTCTGTGCGTGGCTGCTTCTCCAGATGCGAAATTTTCAGAACGGAAGTTGGATTTAGCCTCTGGTCTTTCCACCAGAGTGGTTGACGCAAGCTGCAAGCCGTCTGTCTCTGGGTTGCATTTCTGTGAGTGTTTTGTGGAGCCATGACAGGAGATTGTAGCAATGGGTTGGGCTGTAAACCACCCAGAGGAACAACAATACAACAACAAGAAGCTCTGGCATCAGCAGCGGTGCCTTGTCCAAGAAAACAGGTGCCACATGCAATAGATAGCCCAAGACCTCCACAGAAAGGGAAGCGTGTGGTGTGGGAGAAGCAAAAGCCCGAGAATAATGATATAAGAGCAGAAGAAGAGGGTCCGGTTTGTGAAGATCCTACAGGAAGAAAAGGTATGTTGCTGAAGCATGGAGGAGCAAGGAAAAATGTTCATGTTGTTGTTAAGGGAAAGCTGCAATGGCTGTTTGAGCAGGACAGATTGTATTGGGAAGTTCCCACAAAGGATAACGTGAAAGACTCATCGTCGTCTCCACGTGCCACAGCATCTAGTGATGATGCCAGTCCACCAACAGAGTCAGAGCCGATCATGAATGCAAATGTGTTGAATGGAATCAGTCCCGATGGTGCACCATGGTGTCCTGTCGACCACCTCTCTGACTCTGTAAATGTTGGAGAAGATTACCAGGAGGATGGTGATCTGCAAGTTGGTTGCAGCAGCACCGATGATGACACCAATGATGGTAGCAGTGATGATGATGATTCCAGAAACTTTGACTTGGAGATGTCACACCTTGAAATGAATGCACCTGAGATTGAAGTCTTCATAACCACCCCACAAGCGCCAGGGGTGTCTGTCATGGCTGAGTCAAGTGACGGTGTTTCAGGGTTTGCCTCCATGGATGAGGAGGGATCGTCATGCTTTGAGACAAGGGGGGAAGCCATCAACAAAGAGCAGGAGTGGAAGAGGCAAGCAGCAATTCTAAAAGCCAAATGTAAGGTACTCAAGATGGAGAAAGCTCTGGTGCAGCAGCGGTGGAAAGAAGGGTGTAAACAGATGATGCAAGCTGTTGAGATGGCACACAGTCTTCGTGCTGCTGTAGAATCCATACTCAAGCCACTACAGAACACAGTCACAGTCTCCTCTCAACCCTGCAGCAGCACACCATGCAGAACTGTGGACAAGGAAAATGAGTCTGCTGAAGGGCTGGTAGAGAGGCTTCAAAGGCTACAGGCATGCTCAGATGACCGAAGCCGCCAACAACAGCTTGATTCTGAAATCCAGCTTCACCTTGAGAAGCAGCAGCAAGCAAAGGCTTCTTTGCCAGAGAAGAGTGACAAACTGCAATGTAAATCCCAACTCCAGAACAAGGAACCTTCAAACTTCCACAATACCAAAGAAAAATGCAAGAAACAGAGGTCTCAACGTGCAAGAAGCCGAATGAAATCTGCCTCTATATCTTCTATGTCTGTGGTATGTGCCAAATTGCAAATTTCTTCCTTTTCATGATATGGGAAGGAGTGGTCTTTTTTCTCCATATTTGAATGCTAGTACTTGAGACTTTCCAAGCCACTAATGGCCTGTATCATCCTCACTGTTGTCAGAAAACAATCAAGCAAGAGAACAAAGTGAAAGCACTTGATGAAAATCCATTGAACTCCATGTCTGTGAAGGCACAAAAATCAAAGACAGCCATTGACCGCCTGCTCAAGCAAACTGTATGTGTTTTTTTTTCACAACCTGTATTTGCTACAGTTCATTCCAGCAGCAATTTTTCTGGTTCTTATCTCTTGTGATCCACCCATGATGGAAATAATGTAACAGGAGGCTGGATATAACATTTTGGAGGAAGATCAAGCCAAGGAGGTGCAGACCAAGGAAACAGTTCGCAAGATTCTAGCACAAGTGAGTTGTTTCCTACAATAATTATTTCTGTGAATGTCATCAAGAACCTTGAATTTAGATGCTGAACTGTTTTAGTTTGCCAAGCCCTGAGTAATCTGTGAAGTGTGTGAAATACTTGAACAACAGATACAGGTGGAGGCTGAGCAGTGGACACAGGTGCAGGATGTGCTTAAGCATGTGTGTACAGAGATGACAACCTTGCAGCAAGCCTGTCAAGGATGGGAAAAGCGTGCCCTCAATGCTGAATCTCAGTCTGTGGCCTGCCAACTGGAGGTAATTGTTGGGAATTATTGCCACTCACTTCTTGCTGCTTTCAATTTCCAATCAATTATATTATCATCATCAATGGAGACAGAAGATGGAGAACTGCAGGAAGTGGAGTACAACATATACAAACCATGCACAGATCGGTTCATTGTGACTATGCTGCATACTTTTGATCCTTGATTGTACAATTTAGATATTTATTTACTCCACAAGTCCAACATTAGGCTTACTGTCTTGGGTCTTGCTTGGAACTAGAGAGATGAATGGCAGGTGAAGGCCCAAACAGCCCAGCAGAGGATGAAGGAACTGGAGGTTCAGCTGGTGCAGATTCAAGAAACAGTTCAGGAGCTAAAACTTTGTCATGCCCAAGAAGAACAGAACCGGTGGTTGGATGTTGGCAGCAGCAGTGTGGATCCCTCAAACATCCTTGGCTATACATTGGCCTTAGAGCCAATCTCAAATACAAACAGCAGTGACAGTGGTGGATGTAAAATTTTGAAGGAATTTGAAGGATGCAGGAACTGTGGGAAGTTACGTCACATAATGGTTGAGGAAAGACAAAATTTGGATAGGTTTGGGCTCCTTTGTGATCGACATTCAATCGGAGGATTAGTGCCAAGAATTCCAAGTCCGTGTAGGCAACCGTCATCTGCGCATGGGAGTGTGCCAAGATTTCCAAGTTCATGTGGGCAACACCCATCTGCACATGGGAGTTTGCCAAGATATCCAAGTCCATGTGTGCAACACCCATTTTCTATGTCAGTGCCAAGAGTTCAAAGTCCACGCAGATCTGCAATTCAAGAAACTTCACAGCTCAGGAAAATACCGAGGTGCATGAACCACAACACCCAGCACCAGCAATTGACAACACCAGTAACTGCTGACAATGCAAGAACTATTGCACAACAGTCTTCTTCTAACTTGAAACTCGGAATGAAAAATGACATCATGAGGTCTTCATCTCAAGAAGAGTCACGGCAAACCCAAACAAGATGGCAGAAAGGTCCAGCACAAGGTCATAGCAAAAAATCTGAGAATCAAGAGAACGCCAAAGGAAATGCTAATAAGAGTTTTGCAGGGATGCAAAGAAAAGGAGGTGCAGTTCAGGGCCACAGTCTCATGAGAAAGGTTCACCAATTTCCAGTTGGCAGCAACTTCCGACAGCCATATCATTCGGCATCCAGCATTCAAGATGCTCTTCCACAAGACCCCTTAAAAGAGGTGAGTGCAAATGTCATTCCATGCCGGAACTGAAGCACTATGAGTATTGTTAGAATGATTTACCACCTCATCATTATCAGTGGAGAGGTGCCCTCCCCAATTTTTTATTTTTGGCTCAACTTCTTCATTCATTGTACAATAGCATACTTAGAGAGCACTTAGTTGCTCAAACACACTTTGTGTCGTTTGTAAATGTGTAACCCTGAACCCTAAACTAAGCAAAGAGGTTTTGTTATGTGCGGGTTGGTGGCCTTTTGTTAAGGTTTGGCCCTTGACACTCTAGTGAAACATCATGCTCTCAACCAATAAAAGATGAAACCAACCTTAGGGTTTTAAATCTAGGGTTTAAGATAAGGGACAACATGTTGTGTGTTTTATTTTTTCATATTTCTTGAAGAATGAAAAAAACCATTAAAAACCCCACATACTTCTCTTCTAATGTTAAATGCAAGCATTGACAATTCTAGAGCTACAACAAAATCATCATTAGTGAAATCCTCCAAATTAAATGAAATTCTAGATTCCTCTTTAAGTTTCAAGCTCATAGTGATTGTTGCATTCAAACATTAGAAAGTAACCAATGCCCACAAGATTGGTTCAACACACAAGCCTTTACAACTCAAGACAAAACATCAACAATTATTTAAGATATGTGCCAAGTTAAAGGTGGAGGGACACAACTAGTAATCTTCATTCTAGTTTGTCAACTATAACAAAGAATAATTACTGCCCTAAATTGTAATGCCTCTTGAAATAGGATGATTTTACTTTCAAACGTATAGAAGTAAATCAAGGATCAACAAAACAACTTATAATTAAAAAAAACCAGAAGCAAAAGACTTGCAAAAATGGAACAAAAAGTTAAATGATTAAAAACAAAACTAACCTTGTTTTCATTGGAGTGTTCAATTTTCTAGGCCTTAAACCAACTTCAATGCAAACTTTGTTCCATTCTTGACGGCCTTTACTAGATTTCTTTGGCCAAGTAATGCATTTATGCAAATATGCTCGGGCAGATTTAATAGATACATATTTCAAGTTCTAACAAACTTTATCATTTGTTGTGGCATATTGGCACGCTTTGGAGAAAACATGACCAAAATTGGTTCCCTAAAAACTTTCCTCCAAACCTAAAGTCTCACATTTAATAATAGACTTCAAAGCACTAGTCAATGTATTTAAATTTGAACTTTCATCTTTCACATATGCTATTATCTTATTTCTCAAGCCATATGCATGTCCAAAAAATCAATAAGATTTAAAGCCAATGCTTGTCATGTAGTTTCAGTAGTTTCAAACAAACCAAGAGTAACTTGTTTTGGTTTCTAATCAAATCCCAAAAAAACTATGACCAAGGTAAACACATCATGTGCACCCTTCGGACATCCATAGATCAAAACTGGCAGTAGCACAACAATAATCATTTAACAACGGCAAAACATATGTTTCCTTAATTTTCTCCACTAATTTAGCCAAAACAATGTAAAAACTATTTTCAAAAAGGGAATTACACATGAGGACATAATTGCAACACTAAACACTTTAACCACACACTCTCTACGAATTACAAAGACAAATGATTTTTCACTATTAAAAGTGCAAGATTTTTCACAAACATCTTTTGTTCCACATCATCCTATTTGAAAGGATTTTTTGAAGCAAACAAATCAGATATGAAAGAATTGGAAATATGAGCCGTCTTCTTTACAGGTTGTTTTTCAACATTTTCTTTCCCTTGAATATATTAATTTCTTTTTGAATTTTTTAATAAATTACTGAATGTTTTGCATCAAGATGTTTCTGTAAACATGTTATGCCACTTCTTTTATAATATGATAATAGACCTTTCCTTAAATAATTATTTTTTTGAATTCATAGAAACAATAGGTTGATGACATAATAAACAATGCATCATTTGAGGAGCATCTGGGTTTACTTTTGAGGTATCATTAATACAATAAAATGACCAACAAAGTGCATTTCTATTACGAGGACACCATTTTCTTCTTTGAATTTGCAATTGTTCCAAAATGTGTTTTGTCTTTTCTTTATCAATTTCATCACATTTTCTTAAAACTCTACTTATTTCAATTTGCAAGCTTGGTTTTTCTCTTTCTTATGTTACTTCATTAAATTTAGTTTTATCATTTATGCATATTATATACTCTTAATTTTGCATTGTTTTATTATTATATTCATTTGACCTTTCCATCTTTCACAATTGTTCTACAAGGCCAAAAGGTGAGAAAACTAAGGAAACAAATGCAATGTGTTGTTGTGTGATGTGATGATAATACTCTTATGCACAACTAAATATGATACAAAACATTTACAAAATTTTATGCACAATTAAAAATGATCTAAAACATTTACATGTAAGCAAAGATACAAAATTGTAGAAAATATTTTCAAAGGGTTTACATTTGTCTCCAAAACAATTCATAACAAGCCTTGTGTCACAAACCAGAAACAAAAAAAATCAAAACATATGAACAAAAAACATGAGAAGAAAATAAAATAAAATGAAAAGAAACAAAGAAAGGGCAAAAAAACTTACTAGAAAAAAAATGTGGGTTGTCAACTCCCAATGACTCCCAACTCCTACAAGAGGGCATGGAGGGAGGTAGTACAAGATACTTCAACAAATAGCAACATAGGAATAGCATCAATGTGAAAAAAATCAATAATGAAGAACTTTGTACTTGAATGTGAAGAAGAAAACAACAATGTGAAGAAAAGAGAAGTAGCGCAAAGAGGAGAGGAGAGCAACAATGTGAATAGGAGAACAAAACAACAACGCGAATAAAAAATAAAAATCAATGCAATGAGGAGAGGAGAATAACAACGTCAATAGAAGAAGAGAACAACAATGCAAAGAGGAAATTACGAAAAGAAGAGGATAGCAACAACACAAATAAGAGAAGAAAAGTGTGAAAAGGAGAGGAAGGTGACAATGCAAAGAGGAGAATAAAGTAGCAACATGAGGAGAGAAAAGTAGAAATGCAAAGAGGGGAAGAAATCAACATTGCAAAGAGAGAAGAACAACACATGAATAGGAGAAGAGAGTAATAGCACAAAGAGGAGAGGATAACACTGATGGGAAGAGGAGAGAAAATGTGGGGCTTGAGATGGGGCCCCATTTTATTCTAATTTTAGGTTTTTTAGGTTTAATGGTGACGCCCATAGTTTCTTTTTCCTTCTAATGGCCTACACATGCGCCCACAATTTTACTTCCTTTTAACGGCCTACACAAGCACACACAAATTTTTTTTCCTTCTAACGACTTACATAGGCACCCACAATTTTTTAAATCCTTTTAATGGCCTATATTCTAAACCTAAACCCCCTTCATATCCATATTTGGGCAAGGATTTGATAGAACTTAGTCTTGGTTAATGAAATTGACAACCAAAGTGAAGGTGTCATAGCTTGATCTTGACATCACTATTACAAAATGTGGGTATAGTTCACTAGTCCCCGTTTAGTGGACCAATGAATTCATTGCATCCTCACTATATCATGTTCACTGGAAACAATGAATTCATTCAAAATCTAGTGAAATCACTTGGTGTATAAGGATACATTTTGTTGTAGTGCATCAACAAGTCAAAAGTTGTTATCACAGTTGCACATTAACCAATGGTAGGAAGCACATCCACCTCCATGATTTTCTATAACAAAGGAGGAAGATACTCATGAATAAGTAGTTTTCAAAATGGAAATTGTACTTGACCACAAAGATGGAACATTATTTGCTTCAACCAAAGGCTCTCCACAATAAACAACATATAACCTTTTGCAATCATCAACACAAAATCTTGAATAAACTGCATTTGAATAAGGTGAATTTTTTTGTAAAACTTCACATTTTCAAAAAAACTTGTGATGGCAAAAGGTGTTATAGATGCCTTATGCTTAATTTTTTGCCATATGCAAATTCTATTTTTTTAAGGCAGTCATGTGCACCATGTCCTTCAACAATTTCAGGCCATGTTCATGAATAACATGTTTATTCATGGAAGTGATAACATGTTTAGGGTTGTAAAATAAAAATATTTTTGGGACTTGGTGGAGCTATGAAAACTTGCAAAATTATTAGAATAATGACACACCCCACACCTCATGGCTTGCACATTGACCTTGATGCTACTTTCATTAAACATAAAAAAACCCATGAATCTAATACACAATGATGTGAAACCTAGAACTTTTGATTTGCAATCAACTACATTAGTTGTTACGTCCAAAGTGTCTTTCCGTCAGTTTGATAGTTTTCATCAACAACATTTGGACCTACAACGCTTCCTTTAACACAATGTTTTCAACTATTTATGGACTTAGACCAACTATCCCCACAGTGTGAAGTTCATATTCAAGAAAGTTGAACATTTCCAATTCATCCATATCTAGAATGCATAACACAATTGAAACAAACAATAAACGCTCTTGAAATTCACAATGGGCAGACATAGAAATGTTTTAAAAAACCAATGAAAAGTTGAGCAAAACTTACCTCTTCAATTAGACTTATCCAAGCTCCAAGCAATAGAAAACATCAAGCACTTTTGCCGCAAGATCTCGTGTCAAATCTAAGCTACAATATCTAGCCACCATATCCAAAAAATGTAGTCATAAATTCATATGCTTTAGCAATAGGGTAAAAGCAAGCTACAATGGTTCACTTTTGGACAATTTAAAACTCCTTAGAAGTCACTAGGAAATTCATAAAAAAATGTTCAAATGGACATGGTTGTTATTTTTTTAAATGCCATTATTGTAATTTTTTATTAATAAATGTAAATCATTTAAAAACCTTCACAAATCTACATCAACATTTACATTAATAGAAGTTGATGTCATTTTTCAATTTAGAAGCCCTAAAAAGACAACCCACAAAGTCCATATGAATAATGCTTCAAGTAAAACTTTTGAAAACATATTTTTTGGGACAAAAAAGTTGAAAAACAAACAAAAATTAAAATTCATAGGGACTTATAAAATTATGGTTCAATTTTAACCATTCAAAAGTCACTAACTATTGTATGGTTACGATTTAAAATAAATAAATTATTCATTTAACTTTATCGTCTCATAATACATTATATATAAAGTCCCAATAACAAATTTGAAATATGAATCAATATAAAACTTTCCATTTTGTGATGTTCCAATCAAACAACCAGTCCATATTTTTCGATTTCATTATTTCTAGCAAATGATTTTTTAAATCAATAACCACATAGTTCTCTTCATAGTAAGATTATTAATTTAGATTCAAATTCTAATTAGTAAATCTAAAAATATATTAACCATCATATACATTTAAATGAAAGGTACCCAAGAACAATTATTTATTTTGTTGCAAAAGTGAACCACTCAACCATGCATTCCCCCAATAAACCTAATATTAAAAAGCTCATATTATAAGTTGCCGCATAATGTCAAGGCTTAATATCACACAAACTTTGCAAAACCTTAAACCTGACCGGTCAGGTAACCTAATATGTTGCTCTCAACTTGAATCAACAACCAGGTTCTCAAAATGAAATTCATCACTTTTATAACCCACTGGTAGGGTTCTCTATACCCAAATGTATACCCAAGTTCATACCCGGCATTTTCCTAACACTAGAACAACACTGGTATGAACCTCTGACTGCGGTTTAGGGTGGGAGTGCTACTTGCATGCGCAAAGGAGCTTCCGGAGGCAAATGTTTATGTGTTTGAATGCGGCAGAATTCTTGGCGGGACCCCATCACACGCGCAGCACAATGGGAACACCTTTGTTCGTATAACTACGAAATATTCTTGTCCTTTCAAGGGCCAGATGGCAAGTTAGCTGCACAATCCGGAGCTGGTTGCGAGGCGACACGGCAGTGGCCAGGAACACAAACCGGCTAGACGGCAGGCGGTGAACGGGCCGCCTGCGTTGTGCTGGCAGGAGGCGGAGCCATCCCATGCCTCAACGTGTTTCCGGCAAAGACCCGCCACCTTTCCCAGGCGCCTGCAAGAACCGCCCTGCCCACTTGGCCTTTTTATAGCGCAGATACCTCACCACTCCCTTTACTCGGCCTGGATCTCCTCAAACACACGTACTTACGTACTTCTAGATTCAAACTGCGTCCACTTCCAGGCTTGTTGATTGTTGTCGAACGTTGTTGTTGCATTTGGCTGCCGCGGGCTAAGCGATCGGGAGTTTTCTTTCGTTTTAAGGCAAGCTGGATCAATATCAATCTTGTGTCGAACTGCAGCTGTACCTGCTTGCGTGCCTGCCGGCCGGTTTTTAGATTCTGCACGGTGCAGAGAGTGCACCAGAACTTATAAATTTAAGAAATCTGAAGCAACCATTTGAAATTATCAAATGATAGAGATTCGCGGATTTGCTACTGCTTTGACGTTTTCTCAAGCATCGAGTTTTTTTTTTTCTTTTTCTTTTTTTCGTGGGGAGGGGGTTTGGAAAGGTTCTGTGTAGAGCTAGCGGGGCATGGGAGGTGGATTTGATATTAATTTGAGTGATTCTAGTGAAGCTGGAATCATTGCGCCTGCTGGGCATTTTGTTGCAGGGCAGTTTCCCAATTTGCAGGATATGTCGATGCAGCAGGGAAGTGAAGTGGAGTTGGTGAAGAGAATACGCGGGGCGCAGCTGTTCTTGGTAGATGGCGAGGAGAGTGTATTGATGCAGTGTGGAGATTTCTCACTACGTCTACTCAAGCAGGCTCACCCATCGCCGCTGGCAGCAGTGGTGGCGTCGGTAGGACAAGTGCAATGGCCAGTGGGCAAAGATGCACCCATCTTGAAAGTGTGGAACCGGCGATATACGTTTGCCCTGCCGGGTTTGGTGTATGGGCTGTTGTTCCCGGAGATCAGCACTCCAGCGATTGTGCTACAGCAGCTGGAAAGCGTCATGGATCAGTACTGCACATTCCAAATCCATCAAGAAATTGCGTACGCAGGTACTTACTTACTGGACATCTTGTGCAGGCACCATCATGGACTGAAGAAGACAGCTCCTCCATATCTAACCATGGAGCAGTTTAAGCTTGGAACTTCTTCTTCCTATATGTTATAACTTTGCTGCAGCTCAAGTTGCACAGTCCTAGAGCTTACTTCCAATTCTTTCCAAATGACTTGAAAAAAAAAAAAAAAAAGTGCAACTTAACCTTTTTAAAAACAAATAAATTTACAATTCACACTAAGAATTGGATTCTGTATGAGATAATGGTCGAGCTACCAGCTATTGTGCGGGGTAATGTGGCTGGCAACCTAGTCACTGAACTCAGCAGAATAGGCAGTAGAATGAGCTATTCTGCTGGGTAAGGTGGCTGGCTAGCTGGTCACTGAACTCAGCAGAATATGCATTAGTACAATGAGACCATTACAGAAACAATTTTGGATCATAATGTCAATTTTTGAAGTTTACAGCTGAACAGCTGACCCAATAGGCCAAGCTAGTCGCCAAACCCAGCAGAATAGGCAATACAATGAGACCATTCCAGAAACGATTTTGGATCACAATGTCAATTTTTTGAAATGCACAGCTGACCCAGATAGGCCAAGCTGTTCATCAAACTCAGCAGAATAGGCAGTAATCCATTAGGGAAACAATCTTGAATCATGTTTTGGAAATGGACAGCTGACCATTTTATGTTAAGTTATAGACATAATAGAAATGGACAAGTGATAAATCATGAAGTAAAGTCTCCTTGGATGAGAAACTTGTGCCATTTAAGATGCCTATAATGTGACAGAGTCTGACATCAAAATCAATGTTTACTAGAATTATATATCTAAAATGTTTTTGAAATATTTTAAATTTTAATAGAATATTTTCTTAATATTTCATTATTTTGTAGCATAACACAAATACCCCTTTTTTTATCTCACATGTTTCATAAAAAATATATACAAAGAATAATAACCTCCCTGGCAAGTAGGATAGGCTGTAGAAAAATCTGATATATATACATATATATTACTTATGTATATTGTTGTGTGATGGTTTGATTTTGTGTCTTGCAGCACAGCGGCAGATTGCAGCAAATAGGGGAAGAGATTTTGCAGCGAAGTACTGGACGGCAGTAGCCCCGGATGTGGAAACAATGAGCTCTAGGATTGCAAGACAGATCTGCAGCACATCAACCATCGTGGTGGACAGTATAATGATGGCAGGCGAGTGGGCGAGTTTGGGTATTCAGCAAGCTGGTGGTGCAGCTAATTTTGTGAAAAGGAAAGTATCAGCAGCAGCAGCAGCTGCTGCTGCTGCTGGTGGCGATGATCACGTGATCATGCAGAAAAATCCTCGCATTCTGAAACGCATTCAGCAAGCTCAACGGATGTCTGCAGTTGCAAAGCTAATGTCCAAAACTCTTCTCAAAGGTGCTATCAGTGTTTCCACTCATGTCGCCACCGGTCTTGCAGACTTGAATCATGTACATGATAATGCCTCAGCTTCTCTGAGTGGTGCTCAGCTCGGTCACCAAACCAGTAGTGCTGCTGCAGGGCTAGTGGAATCAGCAGCATTTCCAGGAGCTGCAAAACCTAGTGTGGCGGTAGCAAGCGTTGATGCATTTGCCAAAGTGGTGGAAGCTGTGGAAACAGCCGGCAAATCCCTGTATGCAGCCACCAAAGCCGTGGGCACAAATCTTGTTCAACAAAGATTTGGAACAGATGCAGGGCAGATGATGCAAGACAGTTTTGGTGTAGTTGGGAATGCAATTGATACAGCTTGGACTTTGAACAAATTGGGATTGAGAATGCTGTTGCAAGCAACTGCTGCATCAACCATACTCAGCACTACTAGTACTGGTACTGCAGCGGCAGGCTCCAGCAAAACAAAGAAACCATACATACCAACAACACTCAACAACATCCAACAACAACAACAACAACAACCACCAGCTGCATCATCCATGCACTTGTTTCCTTCTAAATCAGAGCAGCAGCAGCTGGAGGCAGGATCAGATGCTGAACATCAAACCTTGCTGCAATCAGCTGCTGCTCATCAACAAGAGCAAGAAGCTTCTTCTGCTAAGAATCTAGCAGCAACTGGATCTGGTCATGCAAATCTATTTACAGATGCAGAGAATGATGTTTCCAGTCTGCCACAGACACACGTCTTCTTAGGACCTGCAATTCAGCACCCAACTGCAGTTAGTTCCTTCACACCTGCTGCAGCTGCAGATTCCTCCTACATTCCACACCAACCCAAGAATGCATTTGATGTATCAGCAAATTCCTCCTACATTTCACAGCAACCCAAGAATTATGCATTTGATGCATCAGCAGATTTCAACATTTTACAACAACCCAAGAATGCATTTGAGCAATTCAACTTGTTTCAGAATTATGATTTTGGGGTGCAAGCAAGATCTGAATCTCCCTCCATGTTCAACTTCCCTTTTAGCTTAAATAGGAAAGAGTGATTTTTGCTTTTCTTTTTTCCTTTTTTTCATTACAGAGTTTTAAATATATTTTTCTTTTTTCATATGGGTTTTTATGCTTTCTTTCATACAGAACAATATCATACCTCTGTATCATCTCCCTCATTCAACTTGCCTTTTAGCTTAAATAGGAAAGAGTAATTTCTTTGTTTATCATTTTAAGAATTTTGATGCTTTTTTCATGTACACCACTGTAATACCTATCCATCATCTCCCTCATTTGACTTTGTTTTGGCTTAAAGAGGAAAGAGGAATTTGTTTATTTTTCACTATAGAGTTTTAATGCTTTTTTCCATTGAGTGTGCCCTAACAATAAGTCAAAGTAGATTAGAACCATGCATTGAAGGTTGTCCCTCTTTTGGATGATATACATCAATTTTAAAATAAATATTATACACAATATGTATCATAATATGGATGTATCATATAGACGGATGCAATTTAAGAATGGATGACTTCATTCATTTGTTATGGATGAATTATATCCAACCAAAGGGATGAAGAGAACATGACTGCATGAACATGCAAAATTCCTTGAAAATGATTTAACAAAGAATTGAAGCAGCAAGCAAAAAGAATCATTGTTTTGTCAACAATTGTGATCCACCCACCAATCAATGTGTATATTTTTTGAACTATTGTCACCAATATACTCATCAACACAAGATTCTAATGACACATCTTTCCATATTAATTAAATTTTGAAAAAAAAAATTAACACAAGAAATGCTTAACAATACATAAGTAGGTAATCTATAAGCATAATCTTATACTCTCTTATACTCCTCAACTCCACTACACAAAGGGTCATATTATCTGATGAAAACTAGAAAAGTTTCTGAAGGTTTGGGGGATGGTGATGATTGTAAAGTCATCCAAGAAAACATGGTGCCACAATTGTTCCTCAATTGGTCTTCTTCGTCCCATGAATACTAAAGATTGGGCAGCACTATTTACATAAGCAACACAACACAACAAGTATTCTTGTTGTATTGGTCATTCTATGAATATACCATTGACCTGGTGGAACATAGGTCTCTACCGTTAGAATCTCAAATTGAGTCATCACACTAATGCAGTTGTGAGAACATGGTGAGACTTAAATGGTGTTGTTGTGGTCACTAAAATTCTTTCATAGGAGCTTTTATGAGTGGCATCACCAACATTTGCATGGGGAGTAAAAGAGTGTAAAGCACAAGGATCTTCACCTTTTGGATTGCTGAGAGTTTCAAGTTGCTCACAAATATTAATTTGTTTTGTGTTGTTCAATGCTTAATTTATTTCCAATCTGCTAAACATTCTACCCCCAAAAGCTTAAACTGCACCCACTTTTTTTTTTCACAGGCTACCTTCCCACCTCACTAACCTACCACCTCAATTGGTTTTATTTTTTAGGGTTAACTTGATGCAATGTGTGGTAGGTACCCTAGTTTCAAATATTAAACCCAAGGGTTGAGCTTTAGGTGGTTGTTACCTAGACTTAAACCGACATCCTTTAGGTGAAACTAGTACGAAAGTCAAATCATAAAATTAGCTTTTTATTAGAACCAGAACCCACGTTTCAACCTTTAACAAAATCTTAAACATAGATTGATACTATTTAAGCAAGCAAGTCAAACCTTTTTGAAAAGTTGACAAGTAAGTGTGAATTTTTTAAATAATTGATCTGTTTTAGTTAATTGTAAAATTTCATATCTATACAATCTCTAATCTTGAGGAGTGTGTAATGGGTACATGTAGCTGGACTCAATTATCCAACTAGCCTAAAGGTTCTTGAATTTTTTGAAAATTGTCAAAAGCAAAAAACTATAGGGTTTAAATATTTGAAGAACTAAGTTCAAACCCATACCCAGAGAACCTACAAAACCATTTTAAGACTATGGTAATGCCCTAATAGCAGGGCATTACACCCTGCAAGTGAAGGACGGAGCCCAAGGTCTATGGTGTAATGCCCTGCTACTAGGGCATTACCCAGCAAGATAATTGCGAAGGGAGCATGCACTCACACTGTATGGTAGATCCTCCCCCTGTATGAAGGGCATTTCAGAACTGACAGGAGGGCCCTGCTCCCAAAGTTATTATGTGTCAAGAACAAAAGACCAGAGGTTATCTTAAAGAGGAAGAGCCAGCCATCACTAGTTCTAGTTCATACCTCAAAACATGTTAGACAAATTATTCATCACTGTGACAGCAAAAACTGCAAACCCTAATAAGTGCATAGTTTGAGCAGATGCATATCAAATATTTGTTAGCACTGAGCAGTAGGAATATTGAATTTTTGCTTCAGCATAAGAAAATGTATAAAAGTTGCTTGTCACCTGCTGATGAATGTCATGAGGAAATATGACAGTGTTGCAGCTGGACCCTAAAATAAGGAGATGCTGAACATGCACTTTTTACATCAATACAATATTAGAAATTATAAAACACATTGTGACACAATGGAAGAAAATTTCCAATGTGGAAGTACTGGAAGAAATTGTCACATGCAACATTGCTAAGCATGCTACACTTGCCATTGTCACATGTTGCATGCAACATGCAAATGCAGCTTGCCATCGTCACATGCAACATTGCTAAAGCATACTACACTGGAGCAGAGTTTCTACTACCCAGCAAGGTTCCAACAGTAACATGTGAAGCATGAAAAAAAGAGCTTTTACTTCTTGTGTGCCTTGAGTACCCTTCGGCGCCAAGCACCCATTGTGGGATCCAGATGAAGTTCCCAAGTAGGCCAGTAATGCAAATCCTGCTTCACTGTTAGAACCCGAGGCTTTCCATTCAAGTGGATTGTTTTCACCCGCACAAAAGCACAGTGGTCTAACTCCTGGGTTACATCAATAAACGCCTGAAGGTCAGGTGTTGGCATTCCATTCACTTCCACAATCCACTGAAGTGCATATAGCCCGTATCTGTGAGCTGGGCTACCATGACACCACCTTGCCACATACACCCCATGCCCTTCCTGCGGTAGAAATCCCAATGCCCGAACTGCAGAATGCGGATCCTGTAAGACACAACCAGCCCAATTCACCATTCTTCTGGTGCCAAAACCATCACGGATGTCTATTCCTACCTCCACTTCCATCTCATGACCCTGCCGGAATACAGTGACTTGAAGAACATTTGGGGTTTCGCCATCTTGTGCGTGGTCAGAGACACTGGAAGTAAAATTCTGACTCTGGCAAGCAATCTCAACATCACGAAAGCATGTGATAGGTTGCCCACTGATGGCCAGCAACATATCACCTTGCTCTAGAGTACTCGCTGCCCGAGAACCTGCCAAACAGCCCTTTACACGCAGGACCTGCCGCCTCACTGGATCCTTCTTTGCTAGGGCCTCTACCCATCTGTCACTGAGACCAAAGCTCCGAGCCTTAGATAACAAGGTTGGGTAAAGCTCCGCTTCTAGAATCGGCATCAGTGGCATTGACCATTTTACACCATTGATGAGCAGGGGAGGTCCTGTGTTGCCTTTGATGATCATTTCCAACACCTCACTAATTGCATAAATAGGTATTCCACGGACAAACTGATGATCTTCTGGTGAGCTATCCCCATATTTTAAATGAGTTGAAAAGCTTCCCCAGAGGGCTTTCACCCTTCCCAGGTCATCAGCAAGAACACCAGAAAATGTGTGACCAAAGTCAGTGTCAAGTTCAATGACCTCCATGTTCATGGACCGATAACGTGGGCAGTCAGCTGCCCCCACATTTAGAGCAGCTCCAGGATTTGTGACTATTGACTTTCTTGAAGTCGCTTGCAAGCTGCGGCTCAGTCCAACCAAATAGACTGAGTCACCCCTTCGAACTGGAGGATCTGGAACAAGGTCTGCAGCGTGAACAGCTGCACTCCCTGCTGTACCTAAAGTGGCAGGATTGTAGGCTACCAGTGCAAAGTTGTGTACAGGATGTAAAAATACTACTTCAGCCGAAACCTCCATTGGGAATGCAGCAAAGGATAACATGACATCTGAGACTGCAATAGCGACTGTGTTCTTGTCAACTGCCACCAATCCTAAGTCCTGTGAGTGATGCACTATCACCCCAGTCCCAAAGAAGTGTTGAGCATGAACACCATCAAGCATTGCTGATGGTGGAACATGCACTTCCATCATCACAAGAGTGGGCTCAATTGCATGCTCCGCCATTGATGAACTTGTTGATGGCATAATCTTATGCACCTCTGCAGATGTGCCCAGCGTTCCTTCAGAACTTGGCTCCTCTGTTGGCAGGAGTTCATGCACCTTTTGGCGCTTTGGCAACACAATCCCTTCAATCTCTGCTTCATTGACTGGTGTAGCACCAACCAACAAGTCCTCTGCAACTCCATTCCCTTCATGTAACTGGTGATCTGCCACTTTACCATTTGAGCTCACTGCTTCAGGGACTCCAACTGGCACTAACAATGGCTCCAGTTCCATATCCTCATGACTTGTCTGTACCAGAGGTTTTCCCTTAGGCTCAGCTGGGCACACATCCCACAAGCCTGTGGCATCATTTCGTGTGTACAGCTGGGGCAATGCATACCACTCATGGCGGTCGATTGTCACCAACACTGACTTGCTTCGATGACGATCAGCATGGCTCACAAACTCCAGTGGAACACGGTCTCCTGGAGATAGGGAGAAGAAAACAGAAACAAATTTATTCAGATTTGTAATCTCTTCTCCTGCCATTTTCTTGATGATGGCATGTTTCGGAACTCCAGCTCTGGATAACATATAGCCTGGTTCAGCAACATAAACTAGTCCACATGAAAAATGGAAGTTTCGGGCCTGCTGATAAGAGAGAGCATGAATAACTCCCCCACTCACTTCCAGGAATACACTTGGTGTGATGGAGTGCAAATCCTGAACCTGTAAATTGACCTGAACTGTTGCCCCCCCTCTGTCAAGCTCCAAATTGAGAGTCTCTCCAACATTATCATCCAACAGAATCTCAAAGCTCAGGAACTGTGTTACCACCTCACCATTGGCACGGAGTAGAACATCGCCTGGTTCCAAGAGCTTGTGGGCAGGACCTCCTGGAACTAAAGATTCCACTACAAGCATTCCTGTCTCAGCAGTTGGAGAGGCCTCACGGATCAGCTTCTCAGTGTCACGTTTTAGTCCAAGACGGCGAATCTCATCAAACCCTTTGTGTGAAAAAGTCATCTGAAGGGTGCCTCGAGGTATAGTAACTGGTTCCCACCCATCCTGACAGCTGTCTTTCTTATCCTGCAAGAACTTCAGTGCTCTCACCACCCTTTCCAGAGGAAGGAAAAAAGCTGACGCACTTGTGGACTTACTACCAGCATTCAGGGCAACAGCACGACCATTGTTATCAATTACAGGTGACCCACTAGATCCCCCTTTGGTCCCTGAAGCTGCTTGTATGTAAAATGTATTGAAGTCATTGTACCCATCTTTCTTGTATTGAGGGGCATCACGGTCCATCCTTGCAAGTGTCCCTGCTAATATTGAGACCTTTTCACCACTATCATTACCTACCACTCGGATCTCAAGCCCTACTGCTGCTGCCTCAGGGGCAAGTGGAATTGCCTCATATTCCATGAACTGCACTGCTTTAGGGTCATACCAAAGAAACCCAAAGTCATGCACTGGGTCTCGATAGAGAGGGAACACCGAAATCTCCTCCCGGTTCACAAACATAGCTTCAGCAACAATTGGGCCTGGCTTGATGACATGGCGATTTGTGAGAAGGATTCCCCGCTCCTTGTCAACAACAAACCCTGTTGCATAGCTTGCCCCAGCCGCCTCAGTGTCAAATGCACGGGTGGCAGTAGTACGGAGAACAACTACAGCTGGAACCACTTTTGCAAGTGCCTTGCGCCAGTCTTCTGCCCTAGCATTGTCCAATGGTAAAGGATCCGTCTCCATTGCAAGCACCAACTTTAAGTCACCACTGCCTTCCAATGCCATCCCTTCACCTTGGATTATCTCTTCCTTGTCACTACATACAGTTGCCTCAGTTGGCAGAGGCCTCCTTCCTCCTCATTATTCATCAATGCTCCATGTACCTGCTGGAAAAGTTGAAGAAACATCAGGATCGAAATTGAAAAATGTTGGTGGTGCCCATACCTGAACCACTATCAAGCTCCGAGTAACAACTGCACATTTTCCAAAGCTAGGTCACTGCAACCAAGAATCCTCGTTGCAATATTTAAACTACCACAAGTTGCAAGCCAAAAAACCCTGACAAGTACAACTTCACATTGCAAGTGAGAAGCTGCAAACACAAGGATATCATCCTCTTGGGAACACTTTGAGACCTAATGCTGCTGAATTTCAACCATTCCAGTCTACATCAAGGGAACCTAAAAACAGTACAGCAAAACAAAAGTACAAACAGCAACAAGATTTGCCCTAACAGGTATTCACTCCTGCTACTGTCAAGGAAGACAAGCTACAAACAAGAAGCATAACCCTTTCTTTTGCAAACTACGACAAGGAATTGCTCTCTGGATAGGGTAAAAAAACTCCTCAAGCACGTTAAAAACCCTAAAATGCTCCTAATGCCTACTCGGAGCAACGATCAAAAAAACAAGCTCAGTATGCTATGGCCAAGGATCTAGACAGAGCTGAAGAAGCAACATGTATCCCGGTCAACAAACAACACACAAAACATACACTTTCTAGCTCCCTGCCACCACCGCCACCACCTGTGTTGCCAAAAGAAAAGAAAAAGCCACACAAAATCTCAGAGCCAAAAGAAAACCAAAACAGAAACAACGACAAACAGTCCACACTTAGGTATTACACTCCAGAAGAAAACCAGAGAAGACAAAAAGGATGCAAGATTGACAACTAGGTACCACAAGAAGACGAAGAAGAAGAAGAAGAAGAAGATCAGCAACATGAAGTCATTTTCAAATAAAACAGGAACAAAACAACACCGCAAAAAACTAGAACGAGTCCAGATTGCTCTCACCTCTTCCTACCACGATCCTTCCTTCCCTCCGACTGCGATCGATCTTCCCGAGCGAGCGAGCGCGCTGCAAATCTTCGATCGTCGCTGCTGCTCCTAGCGACACCGCCATGGCGCCAGTGCTCAGGCTATGGCAGCCAGAGGGGAAAGGGACAGTATCTACGCATTGGGTCTTTAACCCTAATCCTAACCCAATCCTAGCCCTAATTCTAAACCTTATTCTAACTAAACCCAATTCTATTGTTTTTTCTGTTCTCTAGGAAAAACAATTTCTGCTCCAGAATGCGCTGAACCTACACCCAATGATAATCTGGTGATACATTGTTAGGATTTGAATGTACTAGCCGACCCTAATATCTATTAACCAAATCCTAATGGCAAAAGTGCACACCCCTAACAATTAGGTCTTAAGAGATTTAACTTTGGCTGCCAACATTGTGTTCTACAATTCACACTTGCCATGGATGTTTTGACAAATATCACTCTTTACCTCAATTTCATCCCTACCGTTCACACCTACATGCAATGATAATTTGGTGGTATGTTGTTAGGAATGATAGTAGTACTACTAACGTGACCCTAATACCTATTAACCACCTAATGGCAAAAGTGCACACCCCTAACAATTAGGTCTTAAGTAATTTAACTTTGGCAGCCAACATTGTGTTATACAATTCACACTTGCCATGGATGTCATGACAATTACCACTTCCTATCTCAATTTCATCCTTACCGTTCACACCTAGGTGCGATGATTTCTTTGGTGGTATGTTGTCTCCCTCCCATTGAACTTTTGTTGTCTTCCCTGTCAAGCTTTCTTCAAAAACATTGACTCGTCTTTATCTTTATCATTCTCTTCTATATCAATCCTCTCTTTCTCTCCTTTCTGAATTTCTTTTCCAAATCTAGCAACGGGAAACCCCCAAAAACCACTTTTATTTAATTTTTTTAATTAAAAAAATCATCAAGTAATGAACTTTCACCCATAATAGAAAGACTGATGCTGCCATCCTTGAGACTCTGATGCAGTCACACTGGACTATGTAAGGTGTCGTCCAAATACAAGTGCAAATTTTGGCCGGTTTCTTTCTGTTTTGGTAGGGGGTTTGGGGACTTGAAAGTGGTTGTCATGGGTTTGAATACTCTTCTACTTGGTGCAATTAGGCCCACTTTATGCTAGGTTATGCTAGGTATCACAGCCAATGTTCAACCCAAATCAAGCATTCCTATTGGTGTAAATCCCAGGGGCTTTACATTAGGAGTCAAGGCTGAAATAGAAAAAATATTTTCAATCTGCCCCCAAGCAACTATAAAATGCTGAACTTTATGTATGGCTTTGTATTGGCCAAAAGGCTTTAAAAAAAAAGGATACCACCGAATTTGGGAAGCCAATTTGCAACCCTAGGGGGGCCAATGTTGGAGCATTTATTAATATCCTGACATCAATGTTCTAGCATTTATTAATAACTTCGGTGCCAAACAACAAGCCAAAAATGCTCGAAGCTGGCCCAAGTTTTTTCAGTCTGGACTCCAAGTGTAAAGAGTGCATAATTAGTGTGTTTTAGAATCTGTCAACTTTCCCACAGTACACACGGTTCTGGCCCACACAAAATGTGGTAGCTTAAGGGATTTTGGCCCCTAGGTAGTAAGGTCTATTTTTTACGAGGATTTTTGGAAGATGATATTTTGGTTTGTGTTGAACCCTGAGATTAGTTACAGAGTTATGATATCTTGAAGGATTTTGGTTTCTTTTAGAGGAGTTTTTTGAAGATTATATTTTGGCATAGTGAAATATTTAAATTTCCATAATTCTTCTTTTGCCTTAAGATACTTTTTCGATGTAAATGGCAAGGCCACACAGTGTGACACACCCCTTGTTTTGTATGGTGTGAGCATTCCATTTTTCAAATTCCCCCTGCCTAAAGCAAAACAATAGTTCACATCTATAACATGGCTTGCACATTTCCACTAAAAAGAAAGTCTGAGCGAGGTTTTATTTTTGTAGGCAAATAAATCATCAGAGAAATGAGTTCCCAGTTTGAACTCTTGAAAAGAAATTGTGTGAGACTGAGAGATCTGTGTAGGATAATAATGCCTGGCGAAAGACATGTGTAGGACATTTACATAAGACCAGTGTGGAGCTGAACCTGGGCTTGTATTGTTGTTTTGCCAATTTGGTTTTTGTTTGGTTCAAAACAATTTACAAAAAAACAACACATATCATTAAATTGGATGAAAAATAGTGGTATAATAATGGTGCGAAAACTAGCTTTGGCATTGCACTTATGTGCAACATACTATGTTCTTATAGGGGTGGTATTAGCAAACTGACTATATTCAATTGACCAGTCACAATGATTGGTTCACATGTTGAGATTTAAATGATGTCTCAGTAAAATTATTATTCAAAACCCATGTTTATGGGGTTAAGCTCAATCTATTTTCTCTCGTTTGAACAAGAGAGAAGACAACTTCTAATTCATTAGAGGTATGAATTTAATTTTTTCCTTATTTTATTCATTTAAGGTTTTAAATTTGTATATATTTTTAAATATTTTGCACTATTATTTAGTTATCAAAATCACGTATTTTCTTTTATTTAGGGTTTTTTCCTTAATTTTTAATATGTATAGATTAATTGTTCTTTGTGTTTGGCATGTGTTGAAAACATGGCGCTTACGGTCTATGGAAAAAATAAAATATGTGAAAATAAGGTGTGTAATACTCAAATGTCTTCACTTGGTGATGTTCATGTCCATCAACCTAAAGGAGATTGTTGAATTGTTCAAAGCACGTGGGAAAGAAAAAATGATCAAATGTTTTAATAACCTTAAACCCAATGATACATGAACCGAATATTTTTGGGCTTACTATTGCCAACTTGGTACGTGATTAATTCATTTTGAACCCAATATTTTAAGGTAATTTTGACACTTATGAAATTAAAACCTTAACTTTCATGTGTAATGTGCATGTTAATGTAGATTTGTGGATGGTTGGTTTTCATCAAGTGCCACACTCCAATCAAGATATGCAAACTAACATAGAATCTTTCCATGGGGCATTGAAGCATTGATTCTCCTTTGATATAAAAGGCCTCAAAGGATGTCACATTGATTGGTTGGCATGGAGGCTCATTACGATTATGGCATGACACTACATGCACCAAACAAAGATGAAGAAATGTGAATTCACCAAGAACAAGGTCATCCAACGACTTGTGACATCAAATGTGTACAAAACAAGGTTGATCGCACACACCGATGTCATTCAACCTACTTTGGAAAGTGAGGACAATGTTAATGTTTGGAATGTGAGGAGCCAAACCCATCTCAATGTCATATACATTCTAAACTTTCCTTTCATTGAATATGCATCTTGCACATGTAAGAGGGTGTTGCGTGAGAATTTGTGCAAGCACCAAATTGTTATTCTCTTGGCATGCACCGACCTTATTAGTAATGATATATATCATCAACCATTGTGGCACATGGTATGGGAACAATCATGGTGGGTTGAAAGCCATGTTTGTATATTTGAGATATTTGTAGGTGCATAATGGTTTTTCAAAAGATGAGGGTTACAATGAAAACAAAATTGATGGGGCAAGTGCTATAGCCATTGATGGCCTTCTAACCATAAAGGGCAATGGCTTTTTTTCTTTTGATGGTGTCCACAATGATGAATTCGAAAATTCATCTACCCCCATGGACTAACCCTTTTTTGACTACAAGATGCAATGGTGGAGATCACAACCGAATGCAAGACAAATGTTAACCTTCAACTTTGTGACCATGTAGCATCTTTTGTAAAACAAGTTACATTAAACATCCAGATAATTTGTTTGACATGGGCCAATGAATCAATGCGCCTAGGAATGGTCTTTAATCAAATGGAGGATGGACTAAGGAACTCAATTAATTAGTTAAAATATTGACTTGAAACTATGTTGCAACATGCAAATTTTCGTAACAGAAGGATTCAAGAATATAAGGGTTTATGGTACTTGTACGGAACACCAATGTAACAAATTTTATTCCACGCATTTGTCTATGGATTAATTGTTTAATGTGAAAAGAAAAGTTGAAACAACTACTTTTACACCAATCTAAAAAATCCATTTTCAAAATCAGTATAAAAAAGATGAATTGTGAAATAATAACAATAAATTATTTTTCATCCTAATAATCTTCACGAAAACCACATAAGATCACCACAAATAAACATACATTCTCGTTGTTATGTAATTCCTTGATAAAGGTAATGAACGTTAAAAAAAACAATAAACGTATAAAATAGTGATGCATGGGGGTATTGCATACCAACAAAAGGAAGCCTTTCACTATGCCAAACAAGATGCTCGTAATGTTGATTTCAATAAGTTTAATTATGGTATATGGTGCATGTAATGTGAGTATTGTTAGGCACTAGAAAAATTGCAAAACCTTGATGAAGGTAATGCATTTTTGTATGATATTAGTTCTAGTGTACACACTCTATTGTGCAAATAATTGCGAAGCAACAGACTATCAGAATTTTAAATGTCGAACTTCGATGAAAGTATTTCTTGTCTACATGATGTTAGTTCTAGTGTATATACTTTGTTGTGCAAATATTGCAAAACAACAAAAAATAAAAACTTTAAATGTCAAACCTTGATGAAGGTAATGCATTTCTGGGTGATGTTAGTTCTAGTGTATGTACTTTGATGTGTGGGTTTTGCAAAGCAACAAAATATTACATTCATGAATGTCATAGTGTGATGAGGGTATTTTTTTTTTGTATGATGTTAATTATTATGTACATACTTTGTTGCACAAGTATTACAAAGTAACAAAAGATTAAAATCTTGAATGTCAAACTACGATGAAGGTACTACTTTTTTGTTTGATGTTAATTCTAATGTATGTACTTTGTTGTGTGGGTATTATGAAATAACAAAATATTACAATCCTAAACCCTAAACCCTCATGAAAGTACTACATTTTTCATGATGTTAGTTTTAATATATCTACTATATTGTGCAAATACTGCGAAATAATAAAAGATTCCAATCCTTGAAATCATTGGGTATTGCATTACATGGTACAAGGTCCATGTGATGTGGGTATTGCAAAACCATAATCATATCCAAATTGGGCTCCCTTTAACACAAAATTGAAGGAATTTAACAATATTTGCATTGAGGTTCTCAAATATCATTGGTGGAAATGACTGCCATTCATTTTACTTATAACATTTTATGAGGGCTAGAGTACATACAATCAATTCATTTGAAATACTTTCATATGGGTAGATGTAAATATTTTACTTATGCCACCACCTTTGGGCTTTCCCTTACACAATGATAATTCTATTTGCTCTTTTCATCCTTCCTAATCTAATCAATAAGGAGCAAACGGTGATGCAAAGAAGAAAAAAATGTTTCATTAACACTTTCATAATCCAACACTAGCTCTCCGCATCCATTTACTAAAATTGAAGATAGCTTGTTTGTTTTGTTTGTCATGTGGAGATCTCCCAAACCACAATGCCCCGTACCACACACTTGGTAACATTAAAAAGCCCTCAATGAATAGCGATGCAATAAAAATATTTCCTAATGTTTATACCTCTGGTCCAAGAGTTATCGAATATTGAACAATTTTGTCATTGAAAATATAATAAAATAAAATCAGAAATCTTTTAGAGAAATTGGCGTGCAACTTTGGTTCCGTTAAGTAGGATTTTATAGAGGTGGTTTTGTAATTTCTAGACCTAAGGTGTGTGAGATATGGAAGTTTTAGATAATTTTTGTCATTGAAAATTCAAGTAAATTTTTTAAATGATTTTTGAAGGAGAAATTAGTTGGGTAACAAGCTCACTCTTGAGCCAAGAGCACAAGGCTAAACACAAAGCAACTGCAACTTTTATTGAAAGAGAATCACAAACAAAACCTGGAATGGAAACAACCATAAACTCGATCATTATAAATAATGAGTGGAGTGTACAAATCCTTGCATAGTGACAAGAGGTAGCTTGACAACAAGGTAGACACAAGACGTAGGTAACATAACGCAATACAAGAACACTAGGGAAGTAAATGAGGGAAATCAAAACTCAGACAGCAATTTAATCTGGCTATATTTATGGCTACACACTGAGAACCAAAGATAGAAATATGGCCAAGTTGAGAAAAAAAGGGCTGGTTCAACAGGGTGGGGATAAACGGTCGATTTTTTCTTTCTTTAGATGGAACCGGCCCTTGAAAAGGTTTGGATCCAAAAGTTTCCAGAAAAAAACGGCCGTTTAGGAGCCCCCACCAAACTCCCGTCTCCACCACAACTGCGCTCAGCGCCAACCCAGATGCTTCAAGCCGTCACGGAAAGTATCCATTTCGTTCACGGTTTTGCTCATTTTCTCCTCAACTTCGCTTAAAGAGGAAGCGTATTCCTCATTCCTGGTCAACCGTACGTCCCTGCCGTGATCGAGCGAGAGTGTGAGTGTGAGAATCGCCTTGATTTGGGTACGGAGATCGTCGAACGCCCGGCTCATGTCTTCGGCCTTGCTTGTCTCGTATTCGATCAATGCCGTCTTTTTAACCCTCGCTTGCAGCTCTTCTTTTAGCGGCGAGTTTTGTGGAAGATTAGCCGTGACGAATATGATGTGAAGCCTATTGATTGGCGCCATCTTGATCTGTAGCATCATAGTTTCCAGATTCGTCTTGCTGTTGTTGTCCATGCCGTCGGTGAAGGGTACCAGGAAGCAATCCGCGTCGACGGTAGACCGATTCTTTTGCTCTCCTATCTGAAATTTCAGGGCTTCCACCACCGCGTCGTACAGGCGAGTTTCGCGGCCGCCTTCGCCACGCAGAACGTTCTCGTACTGCTCTCGGATGCACTCAGAATTGGAATCTAAGTCTTCGGCTTCAAACTTGCACAGCAGCGTCGTCGTTTTGTTGAATGCCCAGATGTAAACCACGTCCCCGTCGCGCAGGGTCTCCTTCACGAGCTTCTCGAACTGTTTGAGCAGCTGCTGCCACACCTTGGTGCGTTTTGCACCTGGACAGCGCATTCGGGTTGATCCAGTAGCGTCCAGCAAGATGTGGATGACCGCAATACCATCGTTGGGCTTGTGAATGTTGTATTCGCCGGCAATACTTTGACCGACACCCACATCATACTTCAGATTCCAGTTTTCCTGAAAGGATGGCACTCCCGATTGCGGTTGCCTTCGTAGCTGCCGACTCGTCTTGCGGAGGCTTATGGCACGCTCGTCGGAATCCATGAGTAATAATCCCTTTGTCCAATTCCAAACTTCTGTACTTCAACGTGCAGACTGCGCTCACAGCTCCAAAATAGATTGAGAATGCTAAGCTTAATAATACAGCTTCACAAATTAGCACAGCAAACGCTAGCTGCAGCAAGGTATGTCAGAGGTCTGAGCTGGATCTAACACAAAATTCCCAAAACACTCAACTGTTACGTACCTGATCACCAACTGCAGCTCAGCAGTGCAATCTGGGTCGCACTAGTCTTCACTCCCGGCGTTGTCCCAATCTAGATGCTTAAAAACTGTGGCATGTGTACCAAATCCCACTGATCGACAACCAAAAACTCCAAAACAACTTTGGTGATGATCATTCATAATATCAAACTTCAGCTTTATAGTTTCCTCATCTAGGTTCGGGACAGTCACACCAGCCCAGCCGCAAGATGGATGGCGTGTGGACAGGCAACACTGTTTCGTTCTACACCTATGCCACAACTAACCAAGGTAGGTAGCTATGCACCCACAGTGTCGGTCTCCAATAGACTTTTGAACATACCAGTCTAGCCCTAGACCCTGTTGATATATGGCTTTTTTTTTCCCATACCAGGCTGGTACTGGTTCTGAGTACTTTCCAGTATTGTGAGGGTATCTGGCGGTTCGAAAGGTAAAAACCGGCGGTTCAGGGTCAGGTTCTTGCAACCCGGACCCAAGTTGACATCAACTTGCTGGAACTGACACAAGAATCGGACCATGGAAAAAATGTTTTGTTACATCCAAAATTGGAATTGTGAAAATACTTTTTTGAAAACAGGGTAGGATTACCCTACACTTTCATACAAGTCTAATCCTGGTATTGGGTCCAAGACAAATTTCTGGCTAGTATGCTGGCTAGTATGCGATATGTAATATACACCTAGTATTGAGACAGGTATAAAATTGATACTAGGCTATCCAAAGTTCTTACCAGGCTGGTATTAGTATGGGGGGGTTGTATGAGGTTTGTATTGTCTCAGTTCATACCAAACTAGTAGGGACATAGTAGTGTTGATACCAGTGTTGGGAAAATATCCTGAAAATACAGATATCCTGATGGATATCACTCAAGATATCACTTGAAAAAAAATTTGATATCAAAGTTCTTGATATCCTAGGTGATATCCTTATTTTGAATCTCAAAATTATGAGATCTGGTCACATAATATCCAGACAGGGTAAAAAAATGTAAAAATTTGATATCTAAGGTGGATATCAAATCCCTGTCCAAATATGGACATGAGAGGGGATTGCATTTAGGGTTTAAGGTGTAGGTTGTTAAAACGGAAAAAAAAACATGGGCACTGCCATTAAACCTAACAAAAACCCTAAACCCATAATAAAAAGGGGTTTGAGCTTCAACTCAAGCCCTAACTCCTTTTTGGGCTTCTTTTTGCATCGTTGATGTTGCTCCCATTTTAGGTTGTTGCTACTCTCCTTTTTGTGTTCATTGTTACTCTTCTTTTCATTCGTTGTTGTTTTCCTCTTCGCTCATTACTCCTTTCTCTTCACGTTCAATGCTACTTTCCTTCACACTCGTTGTTGTTCCTTTCTGTGTTCACTATTGCTATCTTTCATGCTTGATGTTACTTCCCTTTTCAAGTAGTGTTATCCTCTTCTTCACGTTCACTATTGCTCTCATCTTCTTCCTTGTTGTTACTTTCTTCTCTATATTCAATCATGTTCACCTCTTCGTACTCATTGTTGCTCTCCTCTTCACACACATTATGGCTCTCCTCTTTGTGCTCGTTGTTGCTCCCATTCATGTTGATTATTGCTCCTACCCTCTTTGCGTTTGGTGTTGCTTCGCTCTTCACACTTGGTGTTAATCCTTTTTGCATTTGTTGCCACTCCTCTTTGCACTCATAACCATGTACAAAATCTTTCATTGTTGTTCCTTTTCGTGCTTGTTGTTATTTGTCCTTTTCACGTTCCTACCCATGTGCTGTTATTGGTCAAAGGAGTTGTACTATCCCCCACCATTCTCTCTCGTAGGTTGGGAATCATTAATAGGGTGAATTTTTTTTCCAATAATTTTTTTTTTTCCTACTTTTTTTTTTTTCTTTCATTTCTTTTGTTTTTTTTGTTTTTTTTGTTTTTTTTTGTTTTTCCCCTCTTTTTTTTCATTTTTATAAAAACATTAGTTTCTAGTTGTGTGGCGCAAGGCTTGTTATAAATTGTTTTGGACCCAAACATAAATCCTTTGAACAATTTTTTTGATAGTTTTGTATCTTTGTTTACTTGTAAATGTTTTGCATCATATTTAATTGTGCACCTGAGTATCATCACATCACATATCAACACATCACATTTGTTTCTTTAGTTTTTTCCACATTTTGGCCTTGTAGAATAGTTGTGAAAGATGGAAAGGTCAAATGAATATGACAACCAAACAATGCAAAATGAAAAACCTATAATACACATAAATTATGAAATTGAAGTTGATCAAGTAATGGAAGAAAAGGAAATCCAAGCTTACAAATTGAAATTAGTAGAGTTTCAAGATTATGTGAAGGAACTGACGAAGAAAAGACTAACACATTTTGGAACAATTACAAATTCAAAGAAAAAAATGACATCTTCATAATGAAAATGCCCTATGTTAGTTTTTTATTGTGTTAAAGACAACTCAAAAATAAACCTTGATGCTCCTCAAATGATGCATTGTTTGTTGTGTCATTTTCAACATGTCTTTTCTTCAAATGCAAGAAAATAATTAAGGAAAGGTCTAATACCATATTACAAAATAAATGGCATAGTTCATGTTTGTAGAAACATCTTGATGTAAACCATCCAATAATTTTTTTAAGTTTTGGGAAGAAATTGATAATCAACGGAGAGAAAATGTTGAAAGACAATTTGCAAAGAAAAAATTGAATATTTCCATTTTCCCATATTTGAATGTTTTGCTTCAAAAGATCCCTTCCAAAAAGAATGATGTGGAGTAAAAAGTGTTTGTGGAAAATCTTACATTTTTTGATATTGAAAAATCACTTGCCCTTGCAATTTGTAAAGAATGTGTGGTTAAAGCATTTGGTGTTGCAATTATGCCCTCATGTTCAATTCCTTTCTCGAATTTTTTTTTCACACATCATTTTGCCCAAATTGATGGAGAAAACTAAAAAACCATATGTTTTGCCTTTGTTAAATGAATGTTATTGTGTTATAGTCAATTTTGATCTATGGACATCCATAGATGTGTGATCCATCAACTTGTTTTGGTTTATAATCAGATCCCAAAACATTGATGTGTTTGCTATGGTCATAATGTTTTGGGATCTAATTATAAACCAAAACAAGTAACTCTTAGTTTGTTTAAAGTTGTTGAAATTACAAGACAAGCGTTGATGTATATGGCTTGAGAAATTAAATAATAGCATACGTGAAAGATAAGGGATCAAATTTAAATACATTGACTAGTGCTTTGAAATCTATTATCAAATGTGAGACTTTGGGTTTGGAAGAAAGCTTTCAAGGACCTTCTTATGGTCATGGTTTCTCCAAAGTGTGCCAATATGCCAAAATTGATGAAACAATTTATAAGAGCTTGAAATATGTGTCTATTAAGTCTACCCAGACAAATTTGCAAAAATGAATTACTTGCCCAAAAAAATCTAATAAATGTCATAAAAAATGGAACAAAAACTTGCATTGAAGCTATTTTGAAGCCTAGAAAGCTGAACACTCTAGTGAAAATTATGTTAGTTTTATTTTAGTCATTTTATTTTGTTCCATTTTTGCAAGTCTTTTGTTTTTGGTTATTATAAATTGTAAGTTGTTTTGTTGATCCTTCATATATTTCTATGGGTTTGCAAGTAAAATCATATTGTTTCAAGAGGCATTACAATTTAGGGTGATAGTTGTTCTTTATTATAATCGATAAACTGCAATAAGGATTATTAGTCATGTCCTTCCACCTTTAACGTGGCACATATCTCAAATCATTGTTGATGTTTTGTCTTCAATTGTAAGTGCTTATGTGTTGAATCAATGCCATAAGCATTGGTTACTTTTTGATGTTTTAAATGCAATAATCACTATGAACTTCAAATTTAAAGAAGACTTTGGAGTTTCATTTAATTTGGAAGATTTAATTTATGAGGATCCTATTGTAGCTTTGGAGTTATCATTGCTTACATCTAACATTAGGAGGGAAGTTTTTGGGGTCTTAAATGGCTTTCTTTCATTCTTTAAGAAATATGAAAAAAATAAAACAAATAACATATTGTCCTTTATGTTAGACCCTAGATTTAAAAGTCTAAGGTTGGTTTCATCTCTTCTTGGTCGAAAACATCATGCTTCCATTGTGGAAGAATATGATCAATGATCTTTATTTCCTATGTTTTTGAAATGCTAACACATCCTCCACCCTATGACAAAATTTGGACCTGTGGCAAATATGCAATTTGATGAATAAAATAGTTTTAACATTTTGGAGATGTCTGTTGGAACCAATGAACTCATGAAGGAGGTGGTAGTGGTGAATAAGGAGTTACAAATGTTTAAAAGGTTTCACGTGAATGTCAACACTGAATCTATGTTTCCAATTGTGGTATTTCTTGTCTGTCAATTCTTGGCATTGTTGGTTTTCAAATAGAAACTAAGAAAAAAAATTCATTGGCTTGAATATTTACAAATTTGAAAAGATGTCCCTTACCATCAAATAATTTAAATAAGATAATTTTTTGTGAAAAAAATTGGCCCAATGATCTTAAGGTGGGTTGTACTTCAACTTTTAGTTTGATAGAGTTTATTAAAAATGATGTTGCCTTGAAGGAAGAATTAAAGCAATATGAAGGTGTATTTGAGTGAGATGAACTTTTGGACTAGTAACTTTATTTGGATATATTTTCAAGCAAAAAAAATATTTTATTTTGTTATTTGGAATATTAGGATATCTTATGGATATTAATGTTGGCATATATCTTGTCGTATTGAAATCCAAAATTAAATTGATTCCTTTTTTTGATATCCTTACAAGATATTACAAGTGAATTTTTTTTAAATAATATTAATTGAAGCCAGTGGATAACAAATAGGCGGATAACCGAAATTGGAAAATATCCAAAAAAATCTTCTATCCGTCCAACACTGGTTGATACCAATGTCATGCAGTTCTTCCTTTTGAAAAGAACCTTCAGCCCAGTTTTGATTTTATTTTGAATCTTTAGAGGTTCTTTAAGTGCAAGTTTGAGCTCAAATCTCCCCAATTTGAAACCATGTGGTATCAATTTTAGCACATTTTCAAACTTCAAGAACCTCCAAGCTTGGTTTAAAATCCAAGTTCAACTCCATGTACACATTACACATTCCCCTATGCTAGATATTGTAGAGGTACAAAGTTTTATAACAAATTAAAATCAAGGTCGATATAAATATGAAGTTCAATAACTAATTAAAAAGATAATATTTAACTCTAAATTGAGCTTACTTATTAAGTTTTCAAAAAAAAAATCACCTTCCATATTTGAAGAACTTGCCCCTTTTTTCAAGAGGTTTTTTTTCATGATTCCAATTTCAAGTCTGAATCTAGCACAAAAACAAAACAAAAACACACTAGTTCCACATTTTGGTTCTTATAGTCATTCCAACAAAAAGGATGTGAACTTGGGTTTGAATCACAAGAGCCTGACCTTGAACCCCCGGGTTTAACACTGCAAACCCGATATCCTCACAACATTGCTTGATACCAAGTGCAATCATATATATCAGACTAACATTGGTAAGAACCATTCACATGCATAGTCTGCAATTATTTGACCTTTTCCAATTCAAATTGAGAACTATGGTTGTGTATTAGTACATGGATTATAAATTTTGATAGCCATGTCGCTATATTTTAGAACAGTTGGGTATTCGATTTTTGAGAACCATGGTGAGCAACCCTAAGTTCCAACCCAATCCATGTCAGGGGTTTAGTGCAGTTTCTAGTCATTCACAAGAGTGTTTGACCTGAAACTTTTTTTCAATTTTGTGATGCAGCTGAAGTGGTGATCATCCATAAGATAATTTAGCCCAAATTCTATAATTAAAAATATGTAAATTAGCATCCTTTTATATTTTTGGCTACCTACTAGAACTTAGGATAGAATCTGAATTTTTTTTATTTAATTTTTTTCTTGAAAATTGGCAACTGAAAGACCCTAAAAAAACACACTAAATTTTCACGATTGTCACCTGGGATTTTGAAAACAAAATTCTCCATTTGACAAAAAATTGCCCAAAAAATAAAATGCTCAACCGTGACGCTGGAACCTATTCTTTATTTACATATTTTTGGAACCTTGGTTATTCTTTATTCTTAGTTATTGTTATTCTTTAACTTGGTTGTGGTTCATGCACAACTGCCTCCTCATCCAGGGTTTCCAATGGATGGTGGGTCTGGTGAATGCTGGGTCACATTAGTCCACAAATCTCTATGGTGTATGATATAATATCCAGACTGACGAAAGGATATAAAAAGGATATAAAAAAGACCGACAAAAATTTTACACTATACGGTGTATAATATAAAATGTCTTCAGCCTATCAGTGTTGTCGGTTATTTGATTTTTTAAAATATCTCTGATTCCTCCGTTCTTTTGGGGCGAGCGTTGGAGCCGGCCATGGGACTGGTTCCTGGCTTTATTGAAAACTACAGATAACAAAGGTTAAAGTGAGTTTGTAGCTTTTCTGAGAACCATCATTACTTATCAAAACGGGCTCTCTTGATCTTTTGGGAGCCACAACACAACCATGTGTAAGGAACTGCCCGGAGAACGACCGGTTTTTCATTCCATTTGCAACAGCCGCCCACCACTTCTCTGTACCGACTAACACATAAGTGAGGTTAGTGACCTTACACGTCAATAGTGTAAAATTTGATGCGCATGGTCATTGGTTGCCTTAGAAGTCAGTAGGATACAACTTGAAGTGCATGGATTCTGGATACATTGCAGGTCAATAGCATAGACTTTGAGGTGCCTGAAGCAGTGTAAAAACTTTTCTTCACATTTTCAGGAATCTCCTTGATCTGAAATTTTTTTCGTGAGACACTGTCTTCAATTTCAATTTCAGGCATCTGCCTTTTTTTCTTTTTTCTTTTTTGAAGTACTTAAAATTGAGTTTCAGGGATATCTTGTTTTTACATCATTTTTTATCTTATTTCGAGATCAATTTTTTTTACTTATTCAATTTTCCTATGCACTGATTTTTGTTCTTTGTTTTAGTTAGCATGCATAGGTTAGAGTGGCTCCTCTTTGGAGCAGCCAAAAGAGAGCAGTAAAGAAAATAAGGTTTTTTCAAATTACAAAACGCATTTTTTTTCATTTTGACCCCTGCTACTTCATCAGTGCATAACTTTCTCATTTTTTTTTGCTCAAATTGAGTGATTTAAACTGCTTTGAAATCGCCATCTTAAGCTTTACAAATCATCTTCTAACTCTAAAAGCAACAGAGAAATATTTTAGGATTTTTTGAGGGGATCAGAAATAGGCTATGAGTTGTTTGGTCCAGAATTTTCCGTCCCCCCTTACTTGGGGGGGGGGCAGGGGGGGCAGGGCGCATAACTTTCTTGCCCCCAGTTCATTTTTGCCAATTTTCAGTGCAATATCTACTCTTTGGACACCATAAACAATGAGCCCTCCTGCAAAAACAGCGAGCAAACCCTACCTTAAGTTATCACTCATGGGTAGGGATAGTATTGGTAGTAAAACTTGCAGGACACATTGCTCCAAACAACCAATGATTGTGTAGAACCAGCAATGTGAATGCAGAAACCTAAAGCACTAAGAGAAAATTTGTACTGTATGTGGAGGGCAGCCTATATCCATGAATTTCCCTCCTAGAAATTCAGAGTGATATTATACCTACTCCTCAAGGGTAAGGGTAAAGCCCTAGGGTGAGGCCATTCTCAAACTAGGGGGCCTACAACGAGTTCAGCCCCGCATTTAGAGAATGTCCCTCACCCATGGGCTTTACCTATCATAAAGCATGAGATAAAATTTATCATGAATCAAACCTATGTAGCTCACAAAGTGTAGGAATGGGAGGGAAATTGTGCCTACGTATGGGTGTAAGAACCCTCCCACAATTGAGGAGTAGGCATAATATCCCTCCCATTTTCTAGGAGGGAAATTGATGGATTTAAGGTGCCCTCCAAATACGCTACAAATTTTCTTCCAGTGCTTTATGAGTGCTTTATTATAAGTGTGAGAACCCTCCACTATTGAGGAGTAAGCATAAGAACCCTCCCATTTATACACCTTGTGATTTGCAAAGGTTTGGTTCATGATAAATTTTGCCTCATGCTTTATGGTAGGTCAACCCTATTGGTGCGGGACATGCTCAAACTGCGAGGCCAAACTCAGCCATCACATTGTCATAGGTCCCTTATTTTGAGAATGCCCCCACCCCAGGGCTTTACCCTACACCAAATAGCAAGGAACATTGCTCATGACAAGCTCACTAGAGAAAACATGACTTGCATGATGCCATAAAATTTTGGAAGAAGATATAGGTTGAAAAGAAGAATTTTAATGCTTTCCATGGTGGAACACACTTTCTTGGGGCCATTCCTGGATTTTCGATGGCCTGAGGAAAGTGACTTTCCCTATGCATGATATTTTTGGGGCCAGGTAACCAATGAAGAGGTGCAATGGTTACGCACAGTGCAGAATCCATCACTGAAAGTTTTCTACAAATTTTGTTGATGTAATTTTTCTTGTGGAAAGAACAACAAAATTTGTTAAAAAATCACTGAACAAGATTCATAAAATTGTTCATCATTCTAATTTAATAGAGTTATCTGTAACGCCCCGTGATTACGGGACGAGAACAGCCAGTTTCAGCATAATAGGTAGGGTCTTCTTTGCAAGGGGTATTAGCCCAGGCCAAAAATGGTGATGAACTCTTCTGGGAACAGAAATTTCTTGCAACCAATGGGAAGGCCCAAGCATGCAATAAACATGCCTTGCTTTTTTTTTTCCTTTTAAATTTGTTGGGGAAAGGGGGGGGGGGGCCTTTTTTTTTTTTTTTTTTTCCTTTGTTTCCATTTTTTTCCTTTTGATTCCCCACCACTTTTCAAATTTTTCTCCCAAGTTTCCAATGTTTTTCCCACAATTTCCCCCCAGCCGAGATCCTT
>Ga0116227_10002181_pt1 | contig 44763 bp, 41 predicted proteins | sample S1TSphgellanicum_FD_89693 | JGI IMG/M metagenome (GOLD analysis project Ga0116227, IMG submission 89693) | Host-associated microbial communities from peat moss isolated from Minnesota, USA - S1T2_Fb - Sphagnum magellanicum MG | ecosystem: Host-associated > Plants > Peat moss > Unclassified...
AGTTAAGATACTTTAAGGTAAAATAACATATAATAATTTAGGGCACAATAATTTATAATAACATATAATAACATAAAATATAAGTTAGAATAACTAAAGTAACTTAAAATAATATAGGGTATAACATAAACTAACATAGATAAAATATTTTTAAAAACATATAAATAAACCTATTTGCTATAGTAAATTGTAATAGTGAATTATGTTAACTAGTAATGAAACATGATGTCTACATAGTGATATTATAGTGAAATAATTTTCACTAGGTGAAATCAGTAAAATGCAATGAAATTATTTCACTTTTAAGGTCCTATAGTGATTTAAGCTAGTAAATTACACCCCACTTTGGTAGTAGTGCTATGTAAATTCAATTTTCCAACTTTGTTTAGTTAGGTAGGTAGTTTAAATTTAATCTAACCTATTAAAGTTATATGTTAAGATTTATGTAGGTAGCCAATGCCTAGCAACCAAGCTAGTTAGCCACATCATTATGGTTGATTTGACTAAATGAATATGACCAATTTGACTAAGCCATGGTTATTTGATATGTCTTATTTGACCAATCCATGGTCATCTTGACAAATTGTTTTATTTATTATTCTTTTTTTATTAGATGTAAAATAGGTCACCTTAATCAAAATAACCAACAAAAAATAACATTTTTTTTTCATGTTCCATGCCTCTAGTCAAAATGGATATCCTTTCTTGTCAATGTGAACATTTTAGTCAAGTTGAACCTTTAAAAAAGTTATGATTACTTATAATACCAAGATTGTATGTGGTGTGAGAATCCAAAATGCTATAATTATTAATGTACATGTACAAAATTATGAAAAATCTTAATAAATTAAAAACCCATCTAATTTTTAATTTCTAACATCCTCGAACCCAAGATTCAACTTCTTCAAAATACCTTAGCTTCTTAAGCATGTCTTCATTTTCTTCCAACAAAGTCTCTTCAACCATAAAAAATTCAGCCAATCTCTTTCCATCAACAAGGTTGCAATTAATTTGTGCATCATTTGGCCAATTTTTATAAATGGGTGAATGCATGGTAAGGTGGTTCACTTATGGAATCATATTCATATTTTTGTAGAGTACTTTTTGTTTAAATGGATGTGGTGATAAATGTATGTTTCAATTTGTTAATTGATAATTGATTCTAAATTCATAATTTGATTATGAAACTAAAGGTACATTTTTTTTTGAAAATCTTACCCCCCCTTATTAATAATGGACTTTTGAAAGGACAATGTATGGACTGGTTTCCTAACTACAATGGTACAACATCAATGTATTCATAGTAAATTTCAATTTAATTCATTTTTAGTGACTAAATATAAGTTGAAGAATGGAATAAATAATATATATATATGGGACCATTTTCTTGAAAACCTTAACAAACATTTTTGTAGGAATTTAAAATGGTTAAAAATTGACCTTATTTTCATAAGTCCTTATGAGTTACAAATTTATTTTTCTTTCAATTTTTTTGTTTTAAAAATGTTTGATTATGAAATGTTTAAAAAGGCCATTATTCATATAGATTTTATAAAACATTTTTCCAAGTATTATGATTTTTAAAAAATTGCACCCATCAAAACAACTAATGTGGTCATCATTTTATTTAAAAATGGAATATGAATATGAACACAAATGTATAAACATCAACTTATAAATGATTATAATAATAAGTTGTGATAAACAAATAACCATGTTTTTTAGCAAATTTTTTATGGATTCCTATGGAGTGGAACATTTGCTTAAAATGAACCACCATACCATGCATCCACCCAAATCATGACAAGTTTATCAAAATTATCAACCCCAAGATGAAATTTTCATAAATTAATGAGTACATTTATAATTTTAAAGGTGTAATCATAGTAACATGTATCATAGGAGTTGTAATTAATTTTTCACATTTTTAATCAAAATTTATTTTATTGTTGAATATGCTTAAAAACATTCACATATATGTTACCAATATATTATAATATCACCTTAGACAATTATTTATCAAGCCATATATAATTAAAGGTTAAAAAACACTCATTATAACAACAGGTGTCCTTGGATGCCAAGTCATTAGATTTTGAGTGACTTTACTAGTTTAGTGAATGGGGATTAATGAACTACACCCACATTTTGTAAAATTGATTCATCAAGCATTATAACCAATGTTTTCAATGTTTATTTTGTTATTTTTTGGATGAAAATGAAGCAATTGAATGAATAATGTTATATTGATTTTGATTAATATTTGTTGCATAATCAATAGTTCATGAACTTTGTAAGTTGAATTCATAAATCGTAACTGTTAGGCTTAGGGGATAAGGTTTATTGAAATCTTTTTTGCAATCATTCAATTGATGAGTTCTCATCACAAAGGTAAGAACTTTGAACTTCAAAGGTGTTTGGAAACATGTTTGAACAAAACTGGCAAGTTCGGTCTCAAGAGCATGTTTTGTATGGTTTGATCATGGGAGTTTTATGAAGGTGTAGATGCAAGAGTTTTGATTTTTGCAAGTATTGGGAGGTTTGTCATGCTAAGAAAATGGATTTGAGTGAATGGGCAAACGAACTTGAGCTTGGATTGATTTGTTGATGGGGTATGGAATGTGTTAGTAGGAGTTTTGCAAGGGTTGCATGTAATCTTCAAAACATGGTTGGGAATTGTCCAATAGCATCAAAGTTGTTTAGAAACTCAATGTTTACAAACATGCAATGTTGCAAAGTATTAGTCTTTGGTCCTAAAAGGAATAGAGTTAGTGAGTCAATATGGCAAGCCTTCATGATAACATACTTTCATATGGAGAACAAAGACAACAATGATGATGACCAATCAACACTCTTTTTAACAATTTTGATGTGTGGAAGTGGTTTTTTAATATGCATTCAAACTTCAATCCAACAAGGTGCACACAACTTTGTTAGTTGTTCTTTCATATTTCCAAGACATTTTTTTTGTAGGACAATGCATAACAACAAATAATGATTTTCTTTTTTCATTTATGTCTACCTTTTTTGGACTTCTTAGTCTATGTGATTATCTTTTGAAAAACAACTTGGGCATCTTTCAAGCTAACTTCCTTCATGCTTGCATTAAACTTAACTTCATTGGTACCATATTGACATGCTTTTGACATAATGTGATTAAAACAAAAACCACAAAATGGCTAAGGTGTAACTATAGAGGCTCACATGACACATCATAAATGAAGGGAATTGTGAAAGAATTAAAATTGGCTCCTTCATTCTTAACATACAAAATAACCTTATTTGTCAAGTTGAATTTAATGAAAAGAAAGTTCATTTTTTTGGTAAAAGTTGCACCAAAAGTATTCTAGGTGCTTCAAACAATCTAATAATTATGTGGTAGGAATTCAAGCTTGGTTACCAAAATTAATAACCAATCCAAAAGTGTCATAACCTAACCTTGACATTCACAAATCAAATGTTGTGGTCATAATTACACATTGAGCAAGGGCATGAAACACATACATTTCCATAGTTTTCAACAATATAGCAATAAAAGATTCACAAACAAGTTGTTTCCAAGAAAGAAATTGGATTTGAAGGTGCAGTCACACTAAAACATAACATAGCAAGTGTAACTAGTGTTTGATTTTGTGTATTTAACATTTTTGAAAAAAACAAAGAACTCCAAATGGAATTGCTTTTACATAATTTTATTTTTAATGTATTGGTGTATATATTCTAAAAGTTTAAAATCAATTTAATGAATGAAAAATATTCAAAATCATTTTCAAATCACTATAACCATGGCCAATGCTTTTTAACAATAAAAAGACTTATAAATGGACTTGATTTTTTTTGAAAAGGACATATATTTAACAAATTTTTAATGTAAACCATAACATAATAGTGTGATGAAAAATTTCAAATTTTTTCAAGATTTTTTAAAACATTTTTGCTCAAAATATTCTAAAAAATTCCAAATTAAACATCCAATAAGCAATCACCCAAGGGGTGGGTGTGGCTTGTGTTATTCTATTTACACCTTTAACCATAAAGATGCATCATTTTTTTCAACTAGGGGCTTTTTACAATAGACAATGTTATGTAGCTTTTAACAATCATCAATACAAGGTTTTTAATGAATCCAATTTGAACAATGTGGCATTTTTTGTAAGGTCTCACATTTCTAAAGAAATTTGTGATGGTTGAAGGTGTAACAAATGCCCTTGACTTACACTTGTGCCATTTGCCACTATCTCTACTTGTTAAGGTACTTTTATGCATTGAGTACTTCACCAAATCCAAGCCATGCTCATCAATTTAACATGTTTTTTAATGGCCATGATACCATGGTCTTGGTTGTAACCTACAAAACCATTTGAGAGTTGGTTGAACTATGAGAACTTGTAATTTTTAGAACATGAACTACATCACTTGCATGTTGACTATGATGATATTACCATTCAACATCAAAATGGCCCATGATTAGATGTTGCATAGTGAAACAAAACCCAAAGTTCTAATTGGCGACAAGTTGCATCAAGCATTGCTTCCTCTTCAATTCATCACTTTTCATTAACAATATTTTTGGCCTACAAAACTTCCTCCAAAACCATAGATGTCTCCAGAGAATTGACAATTTGATTAACAAATCTTAAATTATGAAAATCATATGTAAATGAGTTAAATAACTCAAGCTTGTCCATATCTAGAGAGTAAATGAGTAAACACTAAAATCAAAAGAACATTGAGGACAAAGGAACACATAGAACAAACACAAAAAAACATGAATAAAAAAAGGAAAAATATTCACCTTTTCATGTGAAGCTCCTGTAGGCAACAACACATGAAACAAACAATATGGCTCCTAAATGTCAAATCATTTTTGTCAAATTTGTGCTGTCATTTCCAAAGGAAGCACTCATAAACCATAAATCTCTAACACTAACCTTTGGAATAACAAGCTTGCCATACTGGAGTTCAACACATAATGTTAAGCCTTCCATGGGTTTTGGAAAACCCTAAACCTGACTGTTTAAGTAAATTTGATTTGACATTTTTGACTAAAGCTAGTAATAAGGTTCCCAAATTTTGTTTGGTAAAGTTGTTAGCCTACTAATAGGTTCTTCTTATGCCCTAATGCATAACCAGGTTCATATCCAAAATCTTCTTGATATGAGAACACACTGGTGAAAGCCTACGATGCATTGCACAAAGGTCCCTCAACCTTCACCTGAATTGGTGGGGATGCCCACCTTCCTTGTTGTGGAGAATTTTTTATTAAAAAATCAATGATTTTGATTATTTAGAAAAAAATGGGTACAAAAAATTGCAAATACTTGCACTCTTTTATTTAGTGCAATTGGAGTGCACCTGACAAAGCACATTTTTTCTTCCACTATTCATGGGGCATTTAAGACAACAAAATGTATGCTGCAATGGGCATTCTATTTTTTGAAGTTCGTAGAATTTTTTTTTCCTTACAATAATGCCCACTAGATATAGGGAAAACAATAAATAAATCAATCAATCAACACTATGGTCATTAAGCTCAATAAAGCCTTCAGCTGCTATAATCAGACCCTTGTTTAGCTCCACCTTGTGTGGGCCTTATTCTGGTAAAGCCCATGGCCTAGGGGTTTTACCTTACGCATAACCCCCTCTGCTAGCCTGGTGAATGTGTTATGCTTTCCAAACACATGAGAATGAAGCTCCAAATGGGTTAATGGGCACACTCAAAATACAAGTAATTTTTTTAGAAAATATTTTTTATCATAGGATGATGGTTTGCACGTGTCATGTTAAACTCCAGTTTTTGAATATGTTCGCAAGAGAATCAAGAATTACATTATGAGTTCATGACCATTTTCTTCTATGGACATAATGAAATAATTGAAAACCTTAAGATCAATAAGTTGGTTTCAAAACATAAAGGCAAGTTCCCATGTATTGATGTAAAAAGGGGTGCCAAGGTGAAACCAAAGTATTCTAAAAAAAAGGAATCATTGAAAACCAACAAAACATAAGGCTAAGAAGCCTTGTAATTATCCATGTTTCAATGTAGTTGTTGACATGAGTTCAATGTAGATTAGGCGATGCATTATAGAGGATGGTGAACATAGTTTTAGTGATCACTTGAGTGATCACCAAACCTATATTCACCATGTAGTTGATGACATGAGCTCAATGTAGATTAGGCAATGCATTTAGAGGATGGTGAACATAGTTTTGGTGAGCACTTGAGTGATCACCAAACCTATATTCACCATAGAGGATGTTAGATAGGTTGTGTTGGTGCAATTGCTTACAAAGCCAAATCACCCCTTGCCTAGCAAAACATTTGAATAGAGGGAAATAGGCATGTGTTACTGATGGAAGAAGATCATTGGTTACATGAAATGTTGTTGAAAAAAGACAGAGTTTGTGTCATTGTGAACCAATACATAGTGAAGCATTTAGACAAATTTCGTAGTGTATTTGGAGGGCATCTTATATACATGAATACCGCTTGAATAGAAAACACAAACCAACCACAAACCAATCCCGCCAAATTTTAAGTTCACCTTGACTTTCCTTTCTGGATTTCTCAAGATTGGCTTTGACTCCCTATCCAAGAACCTTACCTGCATTTCAGAATTATAGCTATTGATGTATCATTACCTTGTAGAAAGCTTTTTATACACATGCTGGGTAAGCTTATATGCATCTTGAAATTTATGCTTTTGGTGAATTGGTAGGAGTAAACGCACTTTGAGTCATTTCAGATATAGGCGTGCTATTTAACCTTATTATTTTAATTTTTGCATGGAAGTGATTGTCCATAAAGCACTCTAAAGCTAAACCTTGATGCTTAAAAAACAACCGCTAACATGCTATTTTTGTGACAAAAGCCATAATTACAGGCAACTTCGATGGCATTCTTCCACTCACCAAAAGCAAGGTTTGTAAGCCCAAAAAAATCCCAGCTTCTGCACCAAAAAAAAACTGGGCCCAAAATCTGAGGGGTCTAGGCATCTAAAAATTCCTACCTCAGAGCAGGTGAAAGCTGAGTACAAAAAGCTACTTGCAGGCCAGGAGTAAATCCAAGCTCCTAGATAAGCCAGTCTGTAGTATTGGGTATCATGCTCATAAGGTAAAACCTGGGCAAACAAATGTACCCGCTCAGCACTGGACATTTCCATATGATCGTATGTTCCTTCGCTCCATATACAGACTGGACTGCCCATGAGCAGGTTCTGCGGTACCTCCTTGCCCCAGTTTCCATCCCCAAATTATGCTGCTACCCAACAACTGGCCTGTTCACGCAGGCCCACCTGGAGTACGACTTGTCTGGAACCTGAGACATATTGCTTTTGTTATTAGCAAGTGAAGGCCATCATCCTCAAACATGTGAGGTGAAGCAAATCAGAAGAACAACATCTATATAATTGCTTGATCTGTGATTATTGTGGTGAGTTTACATTCAACATGGTGGGGCTTCAAGTAAGAGATGGATGGCAATGGTTCATCTTTTGCGCCCAAAATGTACACAGAGCTGATCTGTCTTCTATAATTGTGATGTCATCTGTGTACGTAGATTAATTATGTTCGGTGGCATTCATAATGATGGGCCAAATAGTGGATGTACATTTCCTGAAGGAGACAGTAGCTGGAGAGGAAACAGACATACAGTTGGTTTTTTGTTTCTTCTTCTTGTCCCTTCCCCATTGCAATTGAAGGAAAATCCACACAAACTATTTGAGTCCTCCATGGACCCTCAAGGGCACAGGCCCCATGATTTTTTAACTTCCCCTCTGGATTTGGAGATTTGTGCTGCCAGTCCATCTTCAGATTTCCTTATATCTTTGCATTTGACCCTCCTTTCGATTCAGACTTCGGAAAATCTTCGAACCAGGTCAACAGACCTGCTATTACAGGTAACAACTTCTATAGGTGACCTGATACTGTGTTGAAGTCAGAGCCACTTGCAAATCTAGTTGCAAAACCAAGCTAATTTGCCTCTGGGGCCTGGGCTTGAGCATGCCATATAGATGGATGTCCTTCAAACATCCACTGAAAGTCAGTGCTACATCCAATATTGTCGACAATTCACAATTAGTAAATCAGATTCAACTAGTGCCCTTGACAGGCCTGCCGCCTAACATAACTTCAGAGTAAGATGAAACTATGTAAAGGAAAAATGATACTCTTTATTGTTAAGGACTTCTATGGATATGTCAAAAAAATAATGATTTTGAGTCTTTTGCATCCACCTTCACTTGAGAATATGAGCAAGTCAAAACTCAATTTACTTTGAACTCTTATGGGCCAGGGTCATCCCCCTTGAGATGGCTCTTTGCTTGTCCCTTGTGTTCCCGCGGCCTCAAGCTCCACATACCTTCTAACACCTAACTCTTAGCAACTTGCACATCTCATGACACATTGGGTTAGACCGGAGTCTTTTCTTGGCTAGACTTGTCAAAACTCACTAAAACTTAGTCTAATGTGGACCTTCCCATAAGAATCAACTCTCGGAACAACCCCAAGTTGCCACGAGGCATCCCAAGAGACAACACTTAATGAATGTTTCAAAACAACACAAAGTCATCCCTGGGACAACACCAGTTGTCTTGAAAGGAAATGCAAGGTTTCCCTGAAAGGGTTTTGTAAGGCAACATCAAATGACACCCCAAAACAATTCTTTATTGCCTCCAAGTAACTACTTTGAGTTCACCCAAAGACAAGCCCTACTTACCCCAAGCCATGTTCCCACAACCCTACAACCTAATAAGATGAGGTTGGGAGTCAAACCCCAACTCACCATGGTTAGTTTCTTATGTCACCATGGTGTCCCACCACGGTGGTCCTAGCACGGGGTTCACTTTGGGCAAGGTGAATTCTCCCAAAGGGGCATGTTATTCACCTCCACCTTATGGAGGTAAACATACTTATTGATGTTCTTGGACATTTTGCTACACACCAAGCCCAAGTTTACCATGTTGTAACCAAAAGTCATTTGGGATTAATTATTTCTTGACTTCAATATGATTTGTGATAAGTCCTAAAAGTTCATCACAAGAGGAATATTAGGCATCACATGTGCCTGTCATCATTACTTGATGTTAAACAAGCCAACAAATGAAGTTGAACCAATTTTTTTAATAGTTCAAACCCCTTTACCCATTCAACATGGGTCATGAATGGCCATTGGAAACTTTACCTCCACAAGCTTATTCTTAGTTCAAAGGCATGTCATTTAGTTTGCATGCATCATTACTCAAATTTTGCTTGATTAGGCCTTTGAGAATTTTTTTTTAAAGTTTAATTTTCAAAGTCCATTTTTATTGGTTGCTATTATTTCAATTCAACCTTCCACTTCATCCTTCCATGGATTAGCTTTTCAAACAACTTGACCTTCCAATTCATCTTTGAGTTATGACTTGTGCACCTTATTTTCAAGATGTTCAACATTTGAGAGTTTTCAAGCTTTCATTTTCACTTTTGAAAGTTGATGCCCCTATAAACACTTAGTTGAATTTGGGAAAGCATTTTTGTTCTTGTGTGTCTTCTTGTACTCCACCTCATGCCTTCATACAAAAGTTCAACCTTTCTACCATTTTAGGTAAATGGTCTAACAATGTGAGTTTCACCCATGTTGTTTCCTTCAATTGGCAATTGGCATCCTTTCGACTTGACCAAATATTATTTGCCCAAACATCTAGTTTGTTTTACATCCACAATACATTCAACTTCTTCTACAAACCTATGCTCAATGAGTCAAAACTTGAGTGATAGGCTTGCTTCCTATTTGACCTCCTTTTGTTTTCATTAAATGGCTTACACACATGGAAGGTTAGATGTGTCATAAAAGTTCTTGGCAACAACAATGTATAAACATTAGGGTGAGACATATAACACATCTTGTAGGGACTAATGTACTTCAATACAAATTGACTTGCCAAGGTTTTGGGCATCTTAAAATCCCAAATGTTTAATCACATGAGGTCACTAATCTTGAATTCAATATGCTTTTGAGTTTTATTGGTTTGTCTTTCATAACTTGCTTGTGCCTTCTCCAAAAGCTTTTTGTTGTCTTCTTTATTCTGGTTATGATTTTAATTTGTTGAAACTTGGCCAATTTAGAAAACCTTTTACCACCACCATAATGACAATTTTTTCCTTGTTGTGCTTTAGAAGACATGTCATGAAGTCCATTGAGACAATTTAAAATGGACTTGCCAAATTCAATAAGGGTCTATATAACTTGAACTTCTTTTTATACACCAATTTGGTGTTTTGGCATTTCGCACAAGTGTGCACATAGTGTTCCATGTTTTTTTTCATTTTAAACCAATAGAAGTTTTTGTTGAAAGTAGTTATTGTGGTCTTTTCACCATGATGTCTGACAATTGGTACATCATGCTTTTTTTACATGATTTTCATGCACAATTTTCTTCCGAAGCACATGAAATAAGTGATTTTTCATGTACCTTTTTTAATTCTGCACTCAATGTCATTTTTGTTCACAAACATGTAAGGATTTGAATAGGCCCCATAAACGATTCTTCTTGGTATTCCTCCTTGTGATACAAGACATCAAATAACACATTATTTTAACCCAATTTATGGATCAACTCAATGTCCGTAGATGTTTAGGTCTTATGCCAATGTAACTATTTTGCAAAGGCCCTCGGTTGTTTTTCAAAGTACCCCAATGACACATTGTTAAAAACCTTAGTCTTTTGTGACCTTAAATATTGTTGCCAAGTCTTGAAGCAATTCACCATGATGTCAAACAATTTTTTTCATGAATTGGCCATTTTAATTGGGCCTTCATTAATTTTCTTAATTTCAAAGGTGATATAATCCCCATTTTACAACAACACCCCTCTAATTGTAAATTCATTTGCATTTGTGTGAACTTCAAATGGCTTGGAAAAGTTAGGGTATTCAACACAAAGGCCATTGAAAGTTTTCCCTCCAATTTTTAAAACATTTTTTGTTATTCATTTCGCTATTTGAATGACAACTCCCTTTTGAGGAGGTTGAAGAGTAGCTTAGTCAACCTTGAAAAGTCTTTTATAATCTTCATATAAAAGTTGACCAACCCAATGAAAGATTTTACCTTATTGGAGATGGTTAGAGTTTGCCAACTTTGATAGCTTGAACTTTTTTTGGGTCAAGCTTCACAATTAAGCTTGAAACAACACATTTCCTATGAAGTCCATTTCCAATTTAACAAATTTGTTCTTCATTTGAAGTTTAGCATTTAAAATTTTATCATTTTAAAACTCTTGCAAAACATACTTTAAATATTGGGCATGTTCTTTTGTCAACTTAAAATAAACTAAGATGTTGGTGAAGGGTGGTAAAATATATGAAAAAAATTGATGAACTAAAAGTGAATTAGAAAATAAAAAAACTTTTGATATAATTACTAGAAAATAAACTCAAAATAGATTCAAGTTTCATTATGAAATTATTTTTCTTTCCATTGAGTTTAATATACTTTGATTATAAAATTTGAAAAAATTGAATAATAAAAGTTAAAAAATTTCTTTTGAAATTGATTACTTAATGTGGTGTTTAATATTCTTTTTCATTATGATATCTAATGAAATAAATGTGCAATAAAATATAAAAATCATTGTGCACTCAAATAAGGAATTGAAAAAAATCTAGTTTTTCCATGTTAAAACATATTTGGTGACACATATTTTAAATAAATGTTACATTGTAAAAAATAGATTTCAAAAACTATTTGTTTAGGAAAGTTTACTTTCAACTTACTTTTACAATGTGAAATTTGAAAATGAGCGCACAATAATGAAGAAGTATCTTATTTTTCATCATGCAATTAAAAACATGAAATGTATAATGATGTTATGTTAGATTTCATTGCTAAAATTTGTCAAGTTAACAAATAAATTATAAAAAAATATGTTTGTTTATTTGTCTTGATTTAACCTTATGATCAATATAAATGTTGACGAATTTGTTTAACTTGCCATGAAAAACAAAATTAATAAGTGTGGTGAAAGTTAATGGCACATTGCACACTTTGAACGATATAACTAAGAACTTATAAAAATCATAATTGGCCTTCATGCTTATTTTTTCAACATCTACATCCTTTAATGCAAATTTGATAGTACCTCAACTTGAAGTCCATTCAATTGAAGTAATAAACCCCATTTATATAATCAAACAAGCCATAGATTTGGGGAAAAAATAGTTGTTCTTTATGGTTATTTTGTTTAAAACACAATAATCAATGCACATTTCACAACTTGCCATCTTTTTGGCCACAAACAACATTAGGGCTCCCTAAGGCTACTTACTTGGCTTCTTATAGCATCTTTCCATTTATTCATTTATTTGATTTTAAAGTTTTTCAAACTCCCTTTGGTTAAGTCTATAAGGAGCTTTAAAAGGCCTAATGCCAACCTTGGCCACTTCAATTTCGTGATCAAAATCATGACAAGGAGACAATTTGTCAAGAAGTCCATCCATTAGAACATCCGAAAATTTATTAAATGTGTTTGAAATACAAGCAAACCATAGGCTGATCCCTTTCATGATTGCTTTATCACTAAATTCATTTACACACATTCCTCTAAAGAGACTAGATGAATACTTATTCCATTTATGTTAGCTTAATACTCAACTTCTAAGTTAATCATTTTTTTGCATGAATTTAAAACTTCATTTCTTTGAAGGATAAACTTACAAGCCCAAGGTTGCAAGCCCTGAGACATGTGACTTTATGTGAATATTCTTCTTTCATTTAAATAAGGTGTAACAACACATTGAACATTTGAACATATTGCATCAATGATTTAGGTTTTTTTCCTTGATGCAAGTTGAAAAATTCATGCCCATCTTTCAAAATCTAATTATGTGAGGTGAACTTTTCATTCAACTTGGTCTTAAAATCATTCTAAGCCAAGGTTGTCAATAAATCTAACTCCATGTCCTTTTGCACCATCATGCTAAAACATGGTTTCAAAGCAAAGATTGGGCCATACTATGTTGATTATTAATTTGTGACAATCATTTGGGTTTCAAAATAGGCCTTCACTTCGAGTGCCCATTGCATTACTTTCTTGGACCTCATGTCCTTCCTTGTAAAGGGCTATGGGGTTTGAATTTTAATGGTTTTATTGACAACATCACTTTTTGTTGCTCCCATTGATTTAGGTTCATTTTCCTTAATCAAGGTTTTCAACAAGCCTTTGTTGGCTTCATTTTGTTGTAATAACTTTTCTTGCAAGGCTTTGACCACTTTTGATTTGTTTTTTAAAACTACCAAATCATCATTGTTCAATTCATTTGGGCCATTTGAATGAGGTTTTTAGTTTGCCCACTTTCTTTTTACCCTTCATGCTTTAGTTGCCAATTCAAAATCTTACTTTGATACCAATTGAGATGCCCCTTTGTTTGTCCCTCATGCTCCCATGACCACATGTTTTGCACACCTTTTAACGCCTAATCTTTAACAACATACGAATTCCACAACACATTAGGTTAACTTAAAATATTTCAGCTGTTTTTAGACTTGATTCACTACTTATGTTAGATTCGTTAAAATGAACTATGACTTACTTTAATGCGGACCCTCCCACAAGAGCTAGCTCCTGAAAAAACCCGAAGTTGAATCAAGGCATCTCAAGAAATAACATTTAATGGATGTCTCAAGATGACACAAAGTTGTCTTCGAGACAACACCAAGTTGTACCAAATGGAAATGTGGAGCAACATGTGGTGTTGCCTTCGGACAACCCTAGGGTTGCACTAAAAGGTTTTTGCAAGATGACACCAAATGTTGCCTTAGACAACTGTATGATGCCCCAAGAAACTATCTTGAGTTCACTTTGACACAAGCCTTGCTTGGCTTGAGCAATGTTCCTAGAACCCCACAGCCCAGCCTTGTAAGATGAGTTGAAGAATCGAACCCCAACTCATCATGGCTTAGCATCCTACATTGCCATGGTGTCCAACCATGGTAGTCCCGACGTGGGTTCCACTTTGGGCAAGGTGGACTTGCCCAAAGGGAATGTCACAGTCCCCCCCCCCTCTTTGTGGATTGTTCTTTTTGCAATGGATGTGCCTTACCAGCGCCTTCACTACTTTTAATATTCCTCATTGAACCAAGTCTTTTCAAAATAAAATCCTGCAAATTTTGTGACTTAATATCCAGTTTCATTAAATTATGCCCAATTTCACTCACTTTCCGCCTACACTCAAATTGGGGATGAAACAAAGTTTAAAGGGATACTAGGCTCAAAGACAGGGTGACTTTTCTGAAAATTTTACAAAAGTTTCTACACACATTCCTTGGGCCAGCGGCTTGATCACTCCATGCATTGCTATGATAATATGGTAGTGACTAGTAACCTAGAATGACCTATTTGTAAAGCGGTGACGTTTGAAGTTTCAACTTGGAAGCTGGGAGTCTTTGCCCTCCATTCGTAGACTTTGGTAGAACTCCATCCGTCACTATCATCATAAGCTTTAGTGCAGTTATGGGCGTGTCTATGTTTGTTGACTGATATGTGACATAATATATAGGTAATGGTATTAAGGACCATTTGGGTATTTGAATATGAAATCTTGAGTTCGATACCAATGTTGGTCAGTTTCGGTTTTTGGTTGGTTCGAGTTCTTGGTCTGATTATTGGGTACTCAGACTGTTGGTTCAAAATCCTGATTTTTTTTCAAAACTGGAATTCGAATTGAAGGGAACCACCCAAAAACTGGAATTGACATAGGCCTTTGGCTAGAACTGGACCCAAAACTGAAACTGGCCCATAACCTAGTTTATTCAAGTTCTGAATCTGAAATTTTTATACATTTTAATTTTACAGGTTCTGAAAATAAAATAAAAAATATTATTTATTTCTTGAATGGGGTTAGACATATTATAGTGTGAGGAAAAAAATCAAGGTTTTGAATAGTACCAGTGACAATTTATCAATAATAATTTGGGGCGGGGGTGGGCATTGGATATGTAGTTCTTACTTTGAAATTAAAAAATAGAAATTAATCAATTAGTAATATGATTATTCTTTTGCGAGTTTAGTCATGTAATTAATATAGGTGGTCAAATTTTATTGGTGGTACAATGCTAATAAAAAGGAAAAAAACAGTTTTGAGTATGCATAGGTAAGTGGAACTGGATCTGGTTTGGAACTGGACCCAGCTAAGATTTTGTTTTTTTAAGAAACCCAGAACCAAGGGTCTTGAAATGTGAAGAACTCATTCCAGAACTAGACTGGAGGTTCTATCAAATCTTTTAAAATCCTTGAATCAAAATGGAAGGATTTTTTCAAATTTTTAAAAGAGTTTGAATTGGGAATGAAGGTTCTCTTGAAAAGTAAGAACTGGTCAACATTGGTCAATACTCTAGGGTATGATAGTTCAAGGGATTATAAAGTATATTAGATTAGTTAATATCAAGGGATGTATGAGAGAATACCTTCATTACTCATTGCCATGTGTCTTTTACATTGTCATAGGGCTGGTAAGGGTTGGAGGTGAAAAGTATATAGCCATGGAGTTGGAGTTTATAGATTTAAGATGGTTACATTCTTCTTCTTTTTCAATTTTGTGAGGTCGGTGAGTTGCCGATCATCCACAAGAGGACTCGGAAAACTTGGTTACATGTTAGAGAGGAAAGTAGATTTTTTGGGATTCCTTCAACATTTTTGGTGACATATTGGAACCTACTGTCAAAATATGGCAACCTCAAATTTTGTTTCCTCATAATCTGGTGACTTGGGCCTTTTTTTTCCAAAAAGTCCTTTCGTATCATTCTCACCTCCACTTTTTTTGTCCCTGGGATGTGTAAGCTTGCTGAAAAATAAAACACAAGTTATATAGTTTGCAACAAAATTAAATTCCCATAATCATAGTTTTGGAAGATATACAAACAATATGGTTTAGATCACGATCTCATGAATCAAAATGCGTGTGGTTGATCCTGATTTTATTAATGATTATTTCTTTTGTTTGAAATGAACTTTTATTGTGATTTCCAATATCTAAAAATTATATATTTGATTATATCAATATATAAAGTTATCAATTTGTCTATGTCCCAATTTGATCTCCCCCCCCGCCCCCCCCAACCATTGTTGTATTGGTACATGTGGTTAATCATATACTTGCCCAACATGTTTTTTTCTGACAAATCTTGTGAGTGGAAATGGCCATGTATAACTCTGTATTTGTAAATTATTTTATTTATAGAACAAGAGTCATACATATTTACACTTACATGTAGGTAGTGTAACATTTGCACATACATTTACATAAGCTAGTGTAAATAAATTGTGGGTGTGCATAAGCCTGTGCAAATAGTTAGTGTATTTTGATTCGACTCCAATATGCTCATTGACATCTGTATTTTGTAATGTGTCAATCAAATGGATGCATTTTATGTTGCAGTGCATGCTTGACTTTTGTAATCACTACATGTACTTCATTATTAAAGTGTATTTGTCAAAATTCATGAAAAAAAACCATGTCCATGTGTTTTGCACTTCATAATTTTTAATTTCATGTGTATTTGTTGATTTACATTGTTTTGCATGGCTATTACTCTACATGTATGTGCATTTGTTTTACAACACCACGAATGTTAACTTACAATTACACTGATTATATACTTACACTTTATATATCCAACGTTATACACACGGTGTAAGTATGTTCCTCTATTACAATTACACCCAGCGTGCATATTCTAAACCAGGACACGCAACACGAGGGTTCAGAGCTTGAAATGTCTGTTGCTTGTATAGTTCTAATGTTTACAGTTCCCAAACTCAGATTTGTGGCTACTACAGCCTATTAGGTGGATAGACTGTATTTCATGCATTAAATGCATTTTATGCAAATTTAGATGCTTACGCTTTAGAAACACTGAAAACAAGACACTTTTGTTCCCTCCAGGCCTCCAGGGATAAATTAGGAAAGGAGTAAGGTTCTGGACACAATGGTTCTGCAGGCAAGAGGAATTGCTCTGTTCAAAACCTGAAGCTTTCGACACTCCCCTATCTGCAGTAACTAGTGGAGAAGGTTGTCTCTAGACGATCAACCCAGCGACTTTGACAAATAGACTCCGTATTTTGTCAACTAGCAAACATCCAGTTGTGTATCATGCCTAGTATTCTACTATCCAACACAATGTCGTTAGGAGTTGCTCTGTTCATTTTCTGAAGCTTTGACACTTAATACCAGCCGCAGTGAACCAGCACCCACCAGTGCACCATCCACTGGATGCCCGTTATTACTCAGTTGTGGATAAACCTCAACTGAGTTTATATTTGATTTCACCTTGGTAACCAGTTCTGTAGGAAATAAGTCTCTCATATGGGTAGATAGGTAAGAAAATAGGAAACTACTAGGTATGTAGATAGTTTATACATATCTTGGGCTGTTTTAACTACCTGCCTACTAACAACCTGCTTGTGAGTTGCTTGTGAGTTGTTAGTAGGTAGGTTAAAAAAAAACGCAATGATGGTTAGCTAGGGAACTGGAACCCAACAGAAAACTGTTTCCTGACCACTTATCATTCGTCCTCTGTGGTCCGCTGGTGGGTGCTGGTTCAATGTGGTCCTTAATACCTACACACGCAGTAAGTAGTGGAGAAGGTTGTCTTCAATACATCCACCCAAAGACTTTGACCAATTGACCCTGTCTTTTGTCAACTAGCAAAATGCCCAGTGGTGAACCATGCCCCCCTATGGAACTATGCAACACAATGTCGATCAGGGGGACCAGGGTAAAAATTAGTTAATGGTTTTTGTTTTCAAACCTTCACAATGTCATTCTGCTTTTGAATCCTAAGGAAAGATGGGAGGCCGGGGACTGGGGAGGGATGGAAGTCAATCGTTTTCTGTTCAAATTGAACCAAGACATGTCCTATGAACCTGTGCCTTGCGGTGTTTGGCCCAAGTGTGATCAGGACTATATAACTGTTTCAAGTGTGAAGAGGACCCTGACATAGAGCCCAATTTTGAAAAAACTGTCGTAATTTTAAATTTAATTTCCAGTGACAAAATTACTCTAAATTCAATATATCCCACACATTAGGTTTAAAAATCATGAAAGCACCTTTATAGAATCCTACTCATTGAGGGCTTTTCAACAATACCACATGAGCAGCCCAATTTGCTTCAAATTTTCAATCCTCATTTTATTGAATTCTTGATGAAAATATGCATAGTAGGTCTTAACATTACGATACCACCTTGGTCCACCCTTGCTAATTGAGGCTTTTCAAGCATACCAAAAGTGTTGTGGGGGCATTGTGATTTGGGAAACCTTCACCTACAAAACAAACAAACAAACTTTTATAATAAACTAACTAGTGTGGCTTGTGCTGCTAACCCAAGTGTAAATAGGAGTTTACAATTTTTTCAAACATCAATAAGACCTCGATGCACAACATCAAAATCCTCAATCCATGATTAAATCCATGATAAGTTGGTAGTTGTTTAGGACAGTAAAACTACATGACTATGCAATCAAATAGAGCATGTCACATAGGAAATATCTTTTGCAAGTACAGTCATGAAAGAGATATAAAAAATATTTTCTTAGCCTACTAACCTATCAAAGCTTAAAGTATTTTTAACTAAAAATTTAACGTATATGCTAAGAATGTAAGCTAGTTTAGTTAGCAACCTAGGTTAATAGCAACCTAACATAGATTAACAACCTAATCTATTGAACTTAAATCTAAGTTGCAAGTGTGAGGACTTGAACCTCTCATCTTTGCATTAATGGATTTAGTCCTTAATCATTGCAACACAATATTTTTACATAATAAATTTTTTAATCATATTATTTTAGGGGAGGACATTCTTCTTTGAATTTACAAAATACACAAATAAAAATATAAGGTCCAATATATTGATTCCTGGCTAAAATGATAATTTGATTAGTTTTGTAATATAATTACACTTATTCTAAAAAATATATATTACCAATATAGGATATATGTTAATCCTTGGTATTAGAAAAAAAACACATAAGATATGTATTAAAAAATAAAATTATTAATTGCTAGTAAGTTCAATTAGTAGGTTAGTAAGTAAATTACTACTAATAAATTCAATAAGTTTAATAAGTAAGTCAATTAATTGCTTTGGTTATTGTTACAAACAACAACCATCAAATTGGTTTAGGAGAAGATGATCGTGATGGGGCTAGGGAAAGATATGATGAAGATCATGCAACATAGTTCACATGGATTATACTAATGACATGTACATCAAATGTTCTTTTCAAACTCAAGGGCTTTGGTATTTTTTTCTATTTTTTTTATTAAATCTTACAGCATTTGTTTATTATCAATGGAAGTCTTAACCTTGTCCTCAAATGATAATTATATTTTAATTAATTATTGTATTTTTTGTTTCCATCTATCATTCATAAATAATATAGATATGGTTTGTTGCTTATTTTATTAAATAATCGGTTATCAAATTCATATATTTTTGTGAACTATTTCATATGGTTTATGAAATGGTGGTATTGTTTCATAAGGAATCATCAATAACATTAATATGATGTGCAAATTGAAATGCACCATAATCAATCTACCATGCCCATCATATATAATGGATTAAGAGTAATTAGTTTACACTTTATTGTGATCATGTGAGGTGTTAAACATGAAGTTATATTGTAAGATCATAGGAATTGTTATCAAGTTAGGTTTTTTGTTTTGTTTTTATTGTTTGATTTGTGTATAAATAATTAAACTAATGATTGAAATTCCATTAGCCAATATTTATATTTCAAATTACAAGTTGTATTGACAATCATGATTATTTAATAATCCAAAAATCTCATATGTTTAAACTATAATTTGGAAATTGCATTGGCCAACAAAGAAAGAACAATCTTGATTTTTTTTCGAGCTCTAGGCTTATTAAAACAAAAAAAAAAGAATATAAGGTATTGAAATTGGATGAAAAAAATTAAAATTACATATAGGGTGGCCAAAATATGTGCATATTAAAAAATTAACTAATAATAACATGGGGAAAAAAACATTCCATCGTTTAATAACCCCCAAAATAATCCTTGTTTGATGTAACTAGTGTAGAATTTTAACACAATATTGGTGTCCCTTCTAAAATATTATCATAATTTTTTTTTTCAAACCTATTTAAATAGCTTAGTCTAGCTACCTTAGCTAGGTACTTGATAACCTACTTAACCTACCTAGTAGGTAATAGGTACCAATAATAATTCATAGGTACCTACTTAATACGTATCTAGGTAAATCATAATTAGTAGGTAGTACTTAGGTAGGCTATTTATGTAAGTAGACTAGTTACATAACTGTAATGTAATTATAGTCATGTAATCACAATGTGGTCACAATGCCATCATAATGATGATTAAAGGTATATGATTAAGGACATATGATTACATATTAGATTAAGACATAGTCATAGATTGTCTTAGTCATGAAATACATGTTTTGGCCTTGTGATGATAAAGTCCATTAATTGTGAGAAAATATTTAAAATTTTTAACAAATTTATAGTGACAAAAATTACTGAAAATTCAATATCTTGCCCAACTCAAGTCTAAAAATTATAAGATCACCTCCAACAATTCATCAAGGATTTCTCAATAATACCAAGATTTTTCTTAAATTTCCCTAAAATTTTTAGTTTTGATTTTTTTGAATTGTCTTTGACAAAGTTATTCAATATTCAATAATTGGGTAGTTGCACACTAAGTTGGACCAAAGATGGCACATGTGAAGTACATTAAAAAAAAAGGCTTATGAAAATGTATAATCTAAAAATGATAATTTAATGAACTAAAAAATTGGTATAACTAAATTTTATATATGACAAAATGGATATACTATATTAATTTCCTTGTAAAAAAAATGTTTGTGCAATTCTTTAGTTTCAATCTATGGTTATGGACTATTATGTAGATTGATAGTTTCATGAGGATCCATCAAATTAAGTATGAAGATTTACATGTTCAAACCTTGGTTTTAGCATTGCAAAAGGACCACGATCAAATTAGGAAAACAAATGCCATAGTTTTGCATTTATAAATTATCTCATATGAATCCATAAATATTTTCTATGGATTGTGACCAATGATGCTACATCATTTCAAAAATACATTCCATATTGAATGATGACATTTTATCACCAATTTTTTTCTTGGTTTCTATTGGTATGTTACATTGATTACATTAGTTTATATTAAACATTTAAGGTTGTTCCCATTTGTATTCTAGCAAGTTTATTCTAACTTATGAAACACCACTTATGAATTTCTAGTGTGCAATCACTCAACTCTTGCACCATTTAAGTCTAAAGATGACAAAACACTTTGGTGCACCCCTATCATTAAGGGCTTTCCAATGATACCAAGAATGTTGGGGGCAGGGAGGCACATGAAAACTAGTTTGGGACTTCTTAATATAACAAACAAACAAACCTTCATTGAAAGATAGATTAATATGTAGCCTATGTTATTGGCCCAAGTGTGAATAAGACTATTATTCTAGGCATGAACATGATAGAACCCAATTATGAAAAATATGATTTAAAATTTAAAATGAATTTACAATGACAAAACTTACCCATAATTCAATATCTCCTTCACCTTTGGCTTAGTAATACAAAATTACCTCTGAGAAAGTTCACTATTAAAGGTTTTCCCATTAATTCAAATACCAAAAGTGCACCTAAATTTCCTTAGAATTTTTAGGAAACATTAGAAAGGTCTAAACATTAGAAAACCACTTTGATACACTTTTACTCATCAATGGCTTTCCAATGGTACCAAAAGCATTAAGGGGTTAGGGGGAAATGATGGGGGGGGCTATTTCAACATGAAAAATAGAACAAAACAACCAAACAACGTTCCTTAATTGATTAGATTATGGATAGATTTCATCATTTTATGCATGGGTTCATAGGTGGGCTTAGCACCATTGGAGCTTTATTTTTTCAATAGGTTACCCTTCCCATATAATTATTTTCATTATAGGGTGCTTTTAAGGTTTCTAAACTTCACTTGTGAACTTAATTTAGTTGCATGTTTCTTGGTACATAGACACATGAAGTGTAATATTGACATCAATTTGGATTTGTAGGCACCTCTTTCCTTTTATTATTTTGCTTGTGATGTTGTTGCTAGATTTTGTTCGATGTCTAAGGTTTTGTAAGCTCCATGACCAATTAAGGGTTTTTCCTTTTCAATTTTGTGAAGTTCGTGGATGTAAGAATTAAACAAAATAGGTGAAAACAAAAAAAAAGAAGAAAAAAGAGAGAAAAGTTCACTTTTATATTAATTTAGTATTCATTTAATCTAGTTATAATCAAGATTAAAAAAATAGGATTAGGTAGCTAGAGGTAAATAATAAGATTAGGTATTTAGAGGCAAAAAGGGAAATAATATTTTAAAACCCTATTGCTTTACGATGTGATGTATAATTGACATTTTGTTTTCCATTTGATAAGTTGGCATAGGACTTTTATGATGTGGCAACTTGACATTTGTTCTTTTTGTTACCCCAATGGTGTTTTGTTTTGTCCCTTTGTGCAAGGCGATAGGGCATAAGGAAATGCAAATATGATTTAAGCATTTTCTAGTAGGTGATTTGGAAAACCTACAAGAAAAACTATTTTATGAAGAACTTTTTTTATGAGTTTAAGTTTTGGCAACAAGTTTATATTTAGTGCTTCTTCCTTAACATGATCCTCTAGCTCATAAATGCCTTTTCCATAGTTTAGTTATCGAACATGCATGGGAATACTTTCATGCAATTCATGTTCTAACACCATTTTTCTTACACCCACATTTTCGACACCACCTTAACTTTCACCACTTTACATTTAAAATTATATGGTTTTAAAAAAAAATTATTTTAAAAGATTACATTTTGGTTCATAATTTAGTTTATAATCTACATTTTATAGTTAGTTGTTTCCTTTTATTTGATTTCCATCCATTGCAAATGACATTCATATCCTAGGTCTTCCCTTAATTGTATCATCTACTTATGAGCACTTCCAAACCAAATTTCGCATGATAAGTCTTTCTATTCAACCTTTAAAATGTGTAATATGGCCTATCGCCTAACTTCAACACCCCATTTAAATTTAATAGCTTATCATAAGGAATTTAAATTTTGGGGTTTCCATTGGGCACTTCTTCATTCACATCATCATTCATTAAGGATTCCCTACTATAGGATGTTTGGCATGTGCACCTTTTCTTTAAAATGGGTGATGTTCAAGTAGCCTTGGGAATTTGAACACATTATTTCATGCAACGGCCATCATATTTTTTACGATGCACACCTCCTTTTTCCACCTTCATAAAATCCTTTATTTCCTTTGATTCCTCCTTTTTTCAAGTGTTTGGGTGCTATTTGGGTCCAAAAATTTTTGATAGCCTAAAAGGACCTTTAGCCTGTAAACAAACTTCTTTCTTAATAACTTTTGGTGGTGTGAGGTTCTTATTGACAACCACCATTGCCCCAACAACTTATTTAAGGAGTTGGGCCTTTGTAGTTTCAATCATAGTTGTTCAGTTTATGGTCAATTGACATCCTTTTCTTTTTGAAGCCTTAGCATGAATGGACAACAAACACCTTTTTTTTATAGCAATACCTCAAGGTGACATGCAATCTTCTATTGCCCCCAATTTGTGCATGTTTTCTTCCTTTTAAACAACTCATCAGGTAACAAATGGTTCAATTTCAAAGTTCCATCTTGGAGCATCTACACTATCATACCCTTTCCAACATGATTTTCGATAGGATATCTAAGGCTCATTGTGCTTGAATTTTATCATGTTTTGGCCTTAGGATGTGTGCTTGGATTTAACTCAATTAGTTTTTTTAACCTTTTAATTATTTTCCCTAATTTTCTTCACATTGTTTCGAACATGATTTGGATTACCACATCCTTCAATTGCAGTATCCCTCCATGCATGCACACACATCCCATTGATCTTATGGGTATCCATTTTTTACATTGCACTCATGGGAACCCATGATGTAGTTCATGACACATTTGTTGCCATTGTGCAAGATGTTGGCTTCCACATGGGATGAAAATAATTAAATGCGCTTCCTTCAACCATGTTCAACTCCTCTTGTTGATGAATTGATAGGAAGATGCATGGTATGGTTGTTCACTTTTGTGACGAAACAATGTTTTTTATTTGGGTACCCTTTATCAAATGCATATGGTGATTAATATATCCTTGTATTTATTAATTGGGACTTGGATCTAGATTAACTTCATTATGAAGCAAATTGTATGGTTATTTATTGATTAAAAAATTCATTTGTTAGTAATAATGAACTTTTGAAATAAAAAAATATGGATAGGTCATTTAATTGGAACATCACAAAATGGAAAATTTTATATTGATTCAAATTCCAAATTTGTTATTGGGACTCAATATATAATGTAATACAAGATGATAAACTCATATGAGATTTTTTTGAAAATATTAATCGTTTAATAATTAGGGATTTTTGAATGGTTAAATTTTGATCATATTTTCATAAGTCCATATGAGTTGCAATTTCTATTTGTTTTTCAATTTCTTTGTCCCAAAAGCACATGTTTTTGAAAGGTTTACATGGGGCATTATTCATATGGATTTTGTGGGTTTTCCTTTTAGAACTTTCAAATTAAAAATTGACTTCAGTTACATTAAATACAAATTTCACATAGATTTGGGAAGGTTTATAAGTGATTGAACATGTATTATTCACATATTAGAATATTAACATTTAAAAAAATGATAACCATGTTCATTTGAATCATTTTAAAGAATCTTGTATGGACTTATAAGGAGTGTAATTTTTACTATTATTGAGCCATTATATTGTGCATTCATCCTAATATTGTGCTCACCAAAGATGGAATTTGCACCTTAGATGATGTTGTCATTACCAACCTAAAATGAACGGATATAATTCCCCAATCTTGCGCAATTCAAGGATTTATTATCTTTGATGTGATTCAAGCCAAGAAAATAACTATTGCAATTGACACCCCACCAATCAATTCCTCTCTTTAACAATTGAAATATTTGGACGTTTACATAAACAAGCTAATGTGTTTTACATGATTATGCCAATGTCATTTGGAGCTTGAAAGGGCCAAAGGGTGCTCTTCTTTTGTCTTGGTTGCTTTTATTTGTCAAAACAATTCAATCACATTACAAAGGATGAAAACATCTTCCATCTTAAATCGAGCAGTAGCAATAGGCCTAGCTACTTCCCAACTTTTAGCCCTTCAAAGCACACCCACATCACCACAACCAACCTATATAGATAGTCGATTGTTGACATGAAAAGATTTTGACATCTAGTTTGAGCTAACTTGATGTCTTGTAAATTCTGCCTTTTCCTGTTTCTTATTCTTTTGTATATTTTCTGAATCTACTCTGGTGTGTTGATAAATAAAGTTTTGCAAGAAAAAATTAAAAAATAATAATGACCATTGGTTTGGTACCCTTAGCGGGCTTGGTCTCTGTGGATGAAGTATCCATTGTCAGTGAGGCCCTATTGTACACCGATGCATTTATGACTCTGAAATCCAAATGGCAGCTAGACATTCGTAAGTATGGATCTGCCGTTGATTTGGCAAGAGCATAACGTTTTGTGTTTGGTCTCTGGAACGTCGTAGAAGTCTGGAGTTTAGGAGGAGCTGCCAGTCCCTTACAACCGGGAGAAAAAAGGTTTTTCATCTCCAGCATTTCAGGGTTTGTAAAGGAATCCACTGCTAGCGATTCCACCAAGTTCATATTACCGTTCATATGCCACTTCGGTTTGCTGTGAAGAGGACGAATGAATCCCTCGTTTCTGGTCGGGAGATTTTCTGTACAACGGCAGAACATCACAGGGAGCAGAAAATTAGGTAGGATCGTGCAAGCAGGCTACCGTGATAAATGCAGGCGGACGAAGCCTGATCGCAGTACTGGGAAGTATTCAAAGCGGGTGCTGTGGTTCGAACTGGTGGTGATGAGCTGCTGTGCTCATCACGGGGAGGTGGTCTTCGTGGCTTAGCGCTGGGCTGCCGTCCTTATTTATAGCGCACTTGTTCTTAAGTCCTTTCTGCGGCTTTCTTTGTTGGAGTCAAAGACTAGGTTCGTCTTCCTGTGTATCAAGCACGCGTCTGTACGTAGTTAAGTCTCAAGCTTGCAGTCCTGAGTTTCTGTTTCAGTTTTCTTTTCCAACTAGCCTAGTCCTGCTGAGATATTTGTGCCTAAGTCCTCAGATGTTGCACTCTTGACCTGATGAGACGCAAAGAAGGACCAGGTCATGAGAGCTCTTGTTGCTTCCGAAAGTAGTAGCTCTGATATTCATAGCATCGACTGGTTCTAGCATCGCAAAGCGTTGTCAGTAAAATTTGTAGAACTGTAGTCGGGCTCCAGGTCGATTACGCAACATATTCGCACAGTCCGAGTTTATGTCCTGTCTCTGGTAGTTCGCTTTGTCGCGTAATTGGCACCTTGTGACGGTCTCTGAACATCTACTCCAGCAGTCTGGTCACATAGGGTTGCTGAAGTCCATTGGAAGAGTTGGACTTAGTCTGTAGCTTGCAGGTCAGTTCATCTGTCAAACAAGGAGTAGACGGTCGGCTATGCTCCACATCTGTAAGCCAACCTGGTTTACTTCCAGTTTTGCTCCAGGAAATGAGCGTGCAGAGAGTGGGAATGAGAAGAATACGAATGGCGACTTGAAGGGTAGCAGTTGCTCGTTACAACCATTACCGCTTCTGTTCACCGCTTTACTGCAATGTGAGGATGGCAGACAATTCTTCGCGATGCTGGCACACAAAACTGCTGACTGGCTAGTTGTCTTGAAGAATACGCTTACTGTTGGACTGGCGAATGATCGTGCTCGAGGAGTATCTGTCATGCTTCTGCACCGGAGTAAATGCAGTTTGAAGTTGGTGAGGTCTGTTGCATGTGATGTTGGTTCAGCTCCATCAGAAGACTGGGCTAATATTCCTGGCACAGCCTTCAGATTGAGCCGCGCCAATATCACATCTTGCATTCTTCTCTGTAGGTTAGGGTCCCTTCGAGGCTGTTTGAGATGATTCTCAGCTTTCGTTTCCCTCGATCTCGTGGACATACTTTGTAGTTAGAGATCACTCTAAGGAACTACTTATCAGTGGTAAAAACCGACTATAATGCTGAGGTAGAGTTTCGGTTGACCATGGTTCCTACGTGTAGAAAGACTTGAATTGCGGGTAATTGACAAAGTAAGAGATTGCTCAACAGACACTGGCGGACTAGATTTCGTCCAGCCGTGAATGGGAAAGGAAGTTCAATAAGTTTCACGTTCTTAAAGAAACCTGGCTAACGAAAGTTTGAGTGCAGCTGAGAGGTATTGTGCAGGATGGAGGAACTCGAAGGAAAGTTGCTTTGCTGAGGTGCAAGTCAAACAGTAGCTAGAATGAAGCTGAAGGTAAGCAGGAGGTGTGAAGGCTTTCCAGGGCGGAATATTGAGATCGCAAACGAGATGGTTCGCGGAGTTCACTGACAGTAGCGAAACGGAGGGCGACGATGTGCGGCGTTGATGCCATACCAAGGTCAGACCATACAAGATCGGACCAGATGCTGTCGCAACTCGTGGCGAATTCAAATGAGGGCCCAAAGTTGAACTCGTTAGTAGTCCCTGCTTAATGTTGCTTCCAAGAACGTCTACGGACTTGCCGACGCTTTAGAGGTATTCATGGCACCGATATCATCTAATTGAATTTGACGAATGCTGGTTCAGGTCTCAAAGTTGTGCATAACGAGCTTTTTGCACCCAGAGGTGGCACCTATGCCTGTGCTGTCAAGCTGCGTGAGGTTATCATTGATATATTCATGTGTTGAGTGACTTGGCTGGTCTGAGAGGCGAGACGATGTCCTTAAACCAAAATGCATAAAGCTGTCTCTTTACCAGATATCCTGCATTTTCTTGCTATATGTACACAAGAATAGGTAGCAATGTATTTATACGTTGGAGCGAAGCCAGACTTTCGAATCAGGCTATTGTGAACAACAGTGCTAAGAAAATGCTGATTCTATGAAATGTTCGTGCTGGCAATTGTCGTAGAGGCTTGGACACTGCATAAATGTGATTACTTTAGTTGTATACGCAGTACAGATTCACGTGAACATCTCATCGGCTCTTCTATTGTATGTTGCCGAGGTCGTAAACCGGCGTAGTACGCTTCTAACAGGTTTCTGTTCAAACAAGGACTTTTGTAGCCAGTTATACTGATGATGCCTCTGGAGTCTGCGATGATCATGGGTTTGTGTTGTATGTCCGAAAGCAACCGGGATTCGTTTGTATGGATGTGGGGCATCTCAAAGCTAATACAGCGCCACGTGACATTGCCCGAGAATTTAGCTAGCGAGAAATCTCGCGTACCGGCCAATTCCAGGGCCTAAAACTTTCTCTCCCACCAGGTAGCTCGAGCTGTGCTGTTGCGAATATGAAACGTAGTTGGGCATAGATATTTTTCTTCGATCGTAAGAACCGGAACTTTTGCAAAATGTCCGTTCTTCTTACTCAGCATGACGAGATCGACCCAGCAAGTGTTAAGCAGCGGATAAGAAAAATGATTTTTTTCGGAAGTTCTGGATAAAATGCTGCGCTTTGTTTATAAAGTATATTGATTTCTTTGCGTGACCGTTGTGATCAGTAACATTCTCACCTGAGAATGACGCATTTATGTGCAGCATGATTGTGGATGTCACGGAAATGCTGGAGAATTCTTGAGCCTGATTTGTCTCATTACATGTTGCTATCTCCCTTTTTGAGTTTGCAGTGGACTTGAAAGAGGCTATGCAGGCTAAGATAATAAAAAAACTACCGCTTCTGCTTCAGGACTCAAGATCTAACGTGCTAGTATTACAGCCGTGCTCTTCTGAATCTGCTATAAAATGCATCGTCGGATGGACGTGTGATATATCTTGAATCTTTATGTTTGAACTTTGGATGTATGGTTTCGTGGAATTCTTTGTTCATATTGATACTCGATTTTAATCGTGAGGACTGAAAACACAATATGTAATGGATCGCTAGTCTTTCCTTCTGAAAGTGATTGGGGTTATTATGTGTTTGTTGTCTATGGCACGGTTTCCAGGTGCAAATGAGCGGTATCTTTATACGCAGGACCTTAGTGATTACTTTTCTGTTTTTCGTGAATTGCTGCAAGTGAGAGACACTTTGTCCTCTCCAGCATATTCCCCCATGTTCTCTGATTTGGGGCTGGGGCAGAAGTGTTTGGCACGCTCTATTCGAAATTCCGTCGAAGCGAGGGATTCGATATAGTAGACGGATTTCTCATCGAGAGATTTAGGGATTGAATTTTCTATTTTCATGTAGAATTAAGCTGACTGGCTGGACTCAAGGCTTGTAGATAATGATGTAGATGACATTAACAGTAGTGATTTAGTGTTTGAACACTGACGTTTGTAACACACAAAAAAATAATACAAACTTTACCTACAAATGTTCTGTTCGACAGACATACCTCTAATAATGCCTGATGAACTGACTGAAGTAGACGCTGCCGAAGTGCTGCCAAAGCTGTACTGGCCAGAGGGACAGGTACGGCCCCTACAACAGCTGTTATAGCAGCCACAGCTGTAGCTGCTGTGCAAGATGGAACCAGCCCCATCCATCCCTAAGCTTCATATGTGTGGACGTGATGTGAATCTCCATAAACGTCGGGAAACAAAGCGACTAGCACAGGTCCGCCAGCGTCGGTTGAAACAAGCAGCAGAACTGAGAATGGCAAATCCCGAGGCAGCAAATGGGAAGAAGGAGCAAGAGAGTCGTTAATCCAACGATAGTGGGAGAACAATGACATTGGGATCATTCCTGATGAGAATCAGGTTCCTTATTTTGAAGATGGATTTCAAGGTTTTTGTTTCGACGCTCTAGTACTGGATTCTCTGTATGCATGCAATCAGTTTATTCGCTCCCTTTTGACAAATGCAAAAAACGCCAAGTTTTCTATGTTGATATCACCCCCATTCCATGAAAAATATCGCTTGATAGTAATTGCCCCAAAGAAAATATCATTGTCCATACTTCATTAACAATGATGTACCCACCTTGATATTTGTTCCACTAGTTTTGTAGTGGGTGAAAATTGACACCCTAAGAGGGTAAAAGAAGATTAGGGTGGACCATTTAAGCCAGTGTTCATAATGAAAGTTCATTTCCTTTGTAATGTATTTTCAGAGTAAGTTAAAACTTTATGATGTGCGTTTTTATAGAAACAAAGGATCTGAATGTGGGTGTAAGCATGAATGAGTAAAGCCAATTTGTGGGTTTTCTTTGTTTGAGTGAAAGTAACCACGTAAAGTGAAATTTAACATAAAAGTATTAAAAGAAATTTTTGGTTTATAATTAATTTTTAAATTAAAAAAAAGAAAATTGCAATTGGAAAATTATATTTTTAATTACAAAAATTGATTGTAAATGATAATTTTTTTAAAAGAATTTTTAATTTAACGATCAATATGAAGATGCTTTTAAACTTTAGTATAATAATATTATTTTTTAAACATGTATTTAAATAGATTTCTGAAAATATAATTAAATTCACCTAGGTGTTCAAAATTGATTCAAGTAGATGAAAATAAGATTTTAATTAAATTTTTGGTAAGTTCAAGTGGATGGCACATTAAATGTATTAATTATTTTAAACTTTTGCATAGTAAAGATCATATTTTGTCAACTATTTATATGTTCTATCACATTTTACATAGCTAATTTAGAAGCTATTTATTTTTATTTTTTTCACTAAAGTTTTTGAAACTTGGTATACAACTTATTATAAACTTAATGAAATGCATGATGGTTTCATAATGATATTTTAAAGTGTTTTGAATTTACTTTCTTGCATTTATATCAAAATTTTTTTTGTAATGTTGGATTAAAACACACTAAGGTTATTAGAATCGGCATGACAAGCCCATTTTGTGTTTGGCATCACATTGGTGTTCGTTTTAATGCATTGGTTTCATAATTTGTCAAGATATTTTGCAAGAAAATTTTCATTTTCATTGGGGCTAGCCTTTGATTTCATGGTAGGCAAAAATAGATTCAATGGTCATAATAAAAACAATTGAAAGTTTTGATCACCATTATTATGGCAACTGAAAAATTTCACTTGTTGAACTTATAGTGACTAAAAGTAGCTAGAAAACATCCTTGGGTGGACCACTAGAAATCACCTCAAGGAATGGTTAAAGAACCAAAAACACACAAATTGTTTTCTTGGGCCTTTCATTTTAAACGTTTTCACAACTATAATTTATTTTTTTCATGTTTATCAATTGCATGCATTAGTATATGGCTTGAAGTTTATTTTAGAATAGAAATTTAATTTTTTTTTTTCCCTAATTAAAATGGCCCCTTTAAGAATTAATAGTTTTAACTTTGAAATATCATAACTAAATTATATTTACTCAATTAATTACCTAATAGAAATCTAAAAATAGAATGACTTCCAAATTACTTTAGGAAAAAAGTTCTCAAGAAAATTCTCAATTCATGTTTCAAATTTGTGTTCTTGACCAAAAAGTTCAAAAAAGGTGGCCATGCATTACATTCCTGAAACGTTTTCTAAATTTAATGATTAGGAATATAAAAACACACAATATTCTTGATATTATAGGAATTTCAAAATCTATGGAACCTAATAATTTACTCATTAAAAAAAAATTATTTATATGTTTCCTATGATTTTTCAAAGTTCAATGGGTTTAGGAAAATCAAGGTGTGATGTTCTTAATGGTCCACCCACCCAAGGATGTTTTTGCCCAATATTTAGTTGCCATTTTTGGGTGACCAAATATTTTCAGTCGCCATTTATGTGATGACTGAATCATTTCAATCATTAAATTGTGTTGGGTAATGAAAATTAAAACATGCATTCTAAATTCATTTTTTGTTTTGAGGTGTGCAGACTTTGTGCTGTTTAACAAGTAATGATTTCCATATACCTTGCAAGCAAAGGGTGAAACCTTTTATAGTTATTTGAAGTTTCAAATCAGGTCGAAACATAGTCAAAGGAGCCATAAAGGCCGTTAGATGTCAAATTCAATCATAAAAAATTAGAGATTTATTTCTTTTTTTCCATTTGAAACTATGGTAATCATGGCACATTATTCCTTTTTGAGACACATTAATGTCAAGAAAACCAAATTAAAAATCCATTTGATCCAATTTTAAGTTTTGGTTTAGTTAAGGACTTTTGAAAATGAAAATTTTTATCATTAAAAAAGGACATTTTTACAAAGGACTTTCAAAAGACTCATATAATAGATGTAAATTGATGGTAAAAAATATGGGATGATAGTAACCTATTAAACACACTAAAACAACATTCACAATTTTAAAAATGTGGAGTTTTAATATTTTGAAAATTCAAAGTATGTACACTTGAAAATTCAGAATTTCAAAACTTCAAGAGTGTTTTACCACATATAAATGGACTATAATGCACATGATGTATTGAATAAAGTTGTAATTTATATTACATTAGATTCAAATTCTCAAAATTAACATTTTTTGGTATGACTTCAAGTTATCATCATTTTTCAAGATGAAACATAAAATTTGCAAGGAATCTATACATTTTTATAAATTCATATTTTTAAAAAAATTATTAAGAAAAAATATTGAGTTATTAATGCAATTCTAATCATTTTTCATAACAAGTTGCAAAAAATCCATTTAAAAAATCATCCGTATGAAAAAATTATTTTGGGGAAAAAAAACATGCAAGATCAATGTAAAGTAACACTTTTGGCTCCTTTGAGTGCATTTTGACCCAATCATCATATTGCATTTGTAATTGGTCCTAAATTTCATTGTGTAGCCTTCAAGGTGGGGTTTGATTATATTATTATATACTAATATTTTAATCAAATATATTGTTGTGTTTTTTTTATGGAAGGTAGGTAGAATATGTGATGTCCATGGTATTTGATGACCTAGAACAAGCTAAGCAAGGTTTAATGTAAGTTTTGCAACATGGTGAAAACACATTACGATGACTCACTTTGGGATGTCACATTATATTACTTTTTGGGGATGTGCATGTTTGAGCATATCACATCTTAAATTTATAAAAGATTTTGACAATATTTTTATGGGTCGATGGGTAAATGCACAGTATGGTGTCTCACTTTTTAAAATAATCATATTCCACAAAAGTTCACATTTTAGTGTTAAATTTAGAATTTTATTTAGTACCATTGGTTAAATGGTAATAAAGTCCATGTATTAAAAGCAATAAAGTTCATATTAATAGGAGCCCAAGTAGAGATTCGAAATATATGAACCTTTCAAAAAAAAATTGAAAATGAATGAAAAGCAACAATGCTATGGACTTATGAAAATACAAATTAATTTAAAGCATTCAAAAGTTCATAAATAGAATTTGGCTATGATTTTTGAGGAAATTTTTCACATAAAAGTGTATTATTTCATTCTAACTCATATACTAAGTCATTATAAATAATTTTGAATAAAATTTAAAATGAACCTTTCAATTTTCTATCATTCCAATCAATCGACCAGTCCATAATTTTGAACTTCAAAAGTCCATTACTATTAGCATATGAACTTTTTATCAATAAACAACTACACAAATATCTTCATAATAAAGTTGTTAGTTTACATTCAATTACCAATTAATAGATTTAAAAATATACTACTCACCATATGCCTTTCAACAAGGGGTACCCAACAAAAAACACCATTGTGACACCAAGAGGGATGCTATTTCATGAGCTTGTGAGCAATGAGCATGAGCATGTGAACATGAGCAAGGAATTTGATCAAATCTTTTTTAAAATATTCTTCCAATGTGGACAATATATTTTTAAAATATTTTGTCACACCTAGGATAGAATATTTGGTGATGTGGAAAAATATTCTTTCATGTGTCACAGATGAATGATATTTATCGATGAAAATGGGGATTTAAAATGATAACGGACAAACTTTTTCATGAACATTCACAACAAGTTTTGTTTTGCAAAAAACTAAACAAAAAAACAAGATATAAAAAATTTATGTCAGTTTATTGTGAACAATCCATCACATGAAATGCTCAAGTTATACTTGAACTAATATTTCATATTCCAACTTTGTAGCATCCAAACCATATAAAATTTGAAATTACATCAAATTCAAAGGCACATAAACTTGTTGATCCCCCAAAGGGTATGTGCCAATTCAAATAGTACCTATCCACCACAAAGAAGTATGCAACCATTAGGAATTGAAACAATATTAGGTACCCAAGGACACCTTACCACTTTAAACTCATTTTTATTTTCATTCGCTCTCTCAACCCCTTGGCAACTTGCACAATGAAATTGCATTCTTTTTCATTCTACTACTAATTTGGATGCAAAATACCCCAATTTGCATTATTCAACCGCATGCTTGCAATTGTAAAACCTTTTTACTCAAATGGCACAAAGAAAATTGTCACCAACTATCACACCAAACACCTTGGAATCTATGATTGAATAATCTCAAGCATATTAGAAAAAATTTGCGAAATGACAAAAAAATTGTTCAAATATCCAAGAGATAATACCATGCTAGACCCTCTCAAGCATTTGCTTGAGATTAGAACATGGGGAATAGAATGGAACAGAGTAATTGACAAATAGTGGAATGGGCGGCATGGTGATGGGCAAATGTGAAGATTGACAAAAAGAGTCTTTTTATAATGAGACAAAATGTAAACATTTCCAAGGATGATATGGAGGACTATAATTTGGTAATGTTTACACATACAATGGACTTCTTCAAAGAATGTGTGAATTTTAAAAAGCCGATTCTAGAGCATTTTTTCACAAGCTTATTGAACAAATTGTTAATAGAAGACTTGCTAACACTTGAGAATTTGCTATCCATAGAATTCATGAATCCTTGATGATGACTATATGCAACTCCATGTGGGCAAGCCTAGATTCTATAAGAATTGAAAAACAAAGTTTTAAAACAACTAGTTAATCATTGAATGATAAAGCCGACCACAAAACCACAAGGTGTGTGCGACAACAAAAACAAATGACAAATCAGAAATTGAATGAGAAACCAAAATCCTATTCTTTACATTGAATTGTAGCTCAATAGACATGTGAAGATGAATATTTGTTCAAAGTATTAGATCACAAAAGGAAATATTTATTTATGCAAAATTAAAATAAAATTATGGCTAAACTTGAGCAATCTTGAACAAATCTATAATGACTATTGAAACAAGTAGTTAATAAAAACTTCAAATCAAAATAATATATAATAATCAAAATTATATACATGATGTGCTTGATGAGACAAAGGAAAAAGTATAGGAATAATAGTTGTTAGAGGGCATGAATTGGACATATGGCATGAATAGGAACACAAACAAAAAATGACATGAAACCACACAAGGCTAGAGTGTCAATGAACTAATCACAATTACATGTTACAAACAACACACATGACATGAGTAGGAAACATATTTGTTTTGCCAATTATAACATTTTAATGTAGTCAGTCCCATCCAAATGGTCCAAAAAAAGGTAGACAATTTCTAATAGGCCATTGAATACAATAATTTCATAACAACCCTATAAAATTTTGGACTTTGGGAAATGTTTATAATTTTGTAATAGTGCATGAGTAGAGTTTAGAATCTTTCGATGAACTTCCAAGTAGCAATCAAAGAAAATGAGTTTTGAGTATAATTGTTCATTTCCACATTGTCATGATATCCTTATCTAAGGCACTCTTGTCGAACACCAAGGGATTTGGATGATTGCCCTTCAATAGATAGAAGAAAGTTGAAAAGTATAGATGTAGATTTCCAAGCAAAGGTTGGGTATTAAGCATCTTATAACCACTTGCAGGATTATAAGATATATGGGACAATGATAAAAATGTTTTGCCCAAAGTTTTTGAATAGTTTATGACAACCTCCTAGAAATAATCCATGGCCAACACACTTAACTAATCAAAACTATAGAACATAGTTTCACAAGCAATGTGACTACCTACTCGAACTTCAAGCTGAGAGGAAAATAAATGAATCGCTCTTGCTACAAAATTGGCCGAGGAATGTTTTTGACATTGAAGACGATGAATATAAAACACTAATACTCGCTTACAACAAAGAGTTGGATTCCCTAATATCAACCAGCTACATTACTAAAAGCCCAAAAGGAAAAGGAGAGCTCACCACCACACATAAAAGATGTAGTGACAAATTCAAAAGAGGAGATTAAAAATACTCTCCCACCATTCCAAGGATATGTTGCTACGGACTTGGAAGACATGACCTTGCACCTACACCACAGTCCATAGTGGGTTCCAATGAACTCAACAACTCACCAATGGAACCCAATTTAGTTCAATATATTCGAAGCAAAGTCTATAGATGCCTTTGAACTTGGCAAGAACTACAAACCCTAGAAGGAGAAGTCAACAAATCTCTATAGACATGGTTTTTCAAAGCTATGGTACATGAAGAAATATATTTTGTATATATATATTGAATTAATATGCATTTTTGAAGTAACAAAGAAATATGTTTAGTATGTTTAAAAAGAATATAATGGGAGAAAATAGTAGTATAAAATGCATAGGTTAATTCAAGTAGACGATACTATTGGTTAAAAATGAACGTTATATTTTGAAATATTTGGCAAAAGTGATATCTCAAATTTTGCATTTCATTTCCATTATAATGAAAAAAGATTTAAAATAATTGAGAATCATGTACAAGGAACAATAAGGCATTGCATACATGTGAATGACCTTCAATATGTTGCCACTCAAAATTAGAATGCATGAATAAAAGTCTAAACTATAGAAGTATATCACTCTTGGAAACAAATTCAACATGTAAATTACAACAGAAGAATTAGAAGCATTGAAAATCCATTGAGTAGTCAACAAAGTTCAATGAAGGAAGTAAAAAACAAAAATCATCGTTTTGGCATGAATCAAAAGTATCACAATGGATTATGGATTTTGTGCATTGAAGCTCAATTTTGGAAAAAAATAATTGTGTTCCAAGAATGGAGAAATTGGAATGAAAAATGCTAGATGATGGATCTTGCACAATCAAAGGAGGAAAGGAGAAGAGACTCAAGAATGAAGTAAATCAAATAAATATGGTACAAGGAATCAATAGGTCTTTGGATGGAGAAACAATTTGAAGTAAAATACTAATTACAACAATTACCAAAAGAGAAATAAAAGCATTGAAATTGAGCTCCTCACCCAACGATAAAATCACACAGATGATTCAAGGACTTAGTGATCCACCCCCAAGTTCAACAAACAAGATCTACCTCACTTGATGGGCTCATCATCAACTAGAGATCTAACAAAAGGATCATACAGGTGAAATTTGAAGAGAACCTTCTACACCTCCTAAACAAGAACTTTTTTAAGTTTGACACAAATCCAACGGTGGATTTGGGAGGAACAATTATTTGAAATAAAATTTCAGAGGCTTTGTCATGGAAATCCTTCCATGCTTAATTCTTGCACACATCTTTTTCATGAACAACACCTTTCCACACATAAGAACTAATCTTTTCCTCACACATTCATTCTCCTTCTTTCCCCTTCCCCCAACACAAGATACTCCTCTTTCCTTTGATAAGCCTCCATGACCTTTCCTTGAATTTGTTTCCCTTGCCCAATGGAAGCTTCGAAATCCTCCCCTCCAATCAATGGCCTTCTCATCCTTCAAGAACCAACGATAATTGAGAATGATTTGCCCTCCAATTGATTTTAGGATGAAAATTCTTGGGCCTAATGAGACACAAAAAATATTCCATCCTCCAATCAAATAGGATGACAATCCTCATGATTAATGGGATTGGAGGACTCATCCTTCCTCTTATCTTGGATATCTTGATGAGGTTCTTGAGCTTGATCCTTATCCTTTCCATCCGTTAACCCTCACATCCTACTTCTTCATTTTAATTATTCCAAGTAACTAATTACTAAGACAATTTATCGGTAGTAACAAGTAAACATCCTTGAGTCCTTACTTGACTTAATCAATTCAATGGTTGAAGTAACATCCTTGCATACCATTTTATTTTTTTGATATCCCCTACTTATTTTTTCTTACATGCATTAATTAACTATGTAATACATAGTAAATTGGAATCACAAAAACCCCCACATACATCTAGATCCATTGTCAAAATTAGGGTTTGATGAATCCATTAGATCTAGGATGTTCGAGTTTTCATGAGGTTCCGTCGTCACTCCCACACCTTACACCTACCCTAATTTGTTAAATAAAAAAACTTCGACCCATTTTGAACGTAAGTACCACATTGTTTCTACTACCCTTTTGGTTTTTGTTGATGCAAGTGAAAATTTAGTCATGGCGAATGATGTCGCTACGCCTTCAAATCCTCCAATTTCACTAATAGAAAAAAAAAAGCTTGAAAAAGCACTGCTTGATGTGAGTATCTTTCAACGGTCGCACGAAGAATAACCATCCAAAAGAGTGGTGCGCACTTGAGTCAATCGTTCGACATGGGATCGTCGATTGTCTCCTAACCCACATGCCTTAATAATCTGTTTAGAATTTGTTCCTGCTTGTGGAGCCGCACCAAAAAGGTTTGAAGAGTGTCAATGTGAAGATGACGATGTTTGTCTTCATTGTCAAACTTGAGTTCCAGGTGATGGCCAATATCGTTGGTTGTGAGGCCCAATCAACCCCCTTTCCATGGAGCATCGAGCTGAATACCTAGCTCGCACCATTTGTCGCATTCTAGAGTTTTTGCAATTGTGATCTATCCCCTTAAAGTTGTTTACTAAGTTGTAATTCACCAAAGGCCACTCAAATGGAAATGTTAATATTTAAATTTGATTTTGATTATATTTAAAAGTCTAATAGAAGTGAAGACTAAATAAAGATGTATTAGGACTGCATCCTAAAAATCTTTCAAGTATATCATTCGTGCTTGAAGATTATTCTACAAACTAACTTAATATTGTCATGGCGAAATGTTGTTGTTAATTATGGGCTTGTATTCCCAATATGTCAATAAATCACATCTAATTTTACATCCCCTTTCCCTTCTTTACAACATAAAAAGATAATGCACTTAAAAAGGTTTACTAGGTCCTAAAATTAACTAAGCCTTGCATCAATTTAAATAAAAGAGTCTTCTACGCTGAAATATCCAAAGGTTAATTCAACTCTTAATAATTATTACTTGGAAGGTTATCAAAATTCAAATCATTAATACTAAAGAAAACTATGGAACTAAAGCTTAACAATTTATGGTATTATAATCCATGACTCACATTTATCATCATGAATTTCTAAGAAATTAATGGAAAGAAAGGAAGAAAGAGTTGAACTAGATGAAATTGATTTAGGATTTTCTGTTTACTTCATATACTTTCTAAGGTTTCACCATGTGGATATACCGAATTAATGGGAGCATATAAAGTGGAAAAGAGAAATGAAAAGATTCAAAAGATGACTATTTTGGGGGTTGAATCAGTTGTTACATATTCAAATTTGTTCACTTACTATGAATAAGAAATGGCGAAATCTGTTATTTTCTTTAATTATTATAACAATTTTTATCAAGGATGGTATGAAAATTGGTAGAATATGTTTGTAATTAAAAGAATGAATGAATGGTTCAAGGAAATTTTAACAATAGAAGAAGGTAAAGAGAGATTGCAACAACATAGTAACTATGGATGGTCTTTTGTGGACTATTTGCATACACCCATAAACACACCAGAACTTGATAAATGGAATTGTTTTGTTGACAAATTTAAGAGTATACCAAAAAACATACAAGAATTAATCCTAAAAAAATTACATGGAGGTACTAAAATTTGGTGTATACAACTTTGCACATTCATCATTCACACTACATAATTAACAAAATATAGAAGATGGTTGCCAATGTTGGTTTGTTTGTTAACATTAGCAAAAAATAATAAAAATTGGTGCAACACATTACAGAATAATATTTCAGGATAGGCATGAACATATTAAACTTAACATTAATACATTAGTAGAAAAATGGATACCTTGTGATATGTTTTGGACACCTAGAGTTCTAGGGTTTGAATATATCATCAAATTGAGAGGTAATGATGAATATCATCCCAAGAGAATGGAAAAAAATGAATTTTTGTTACCAAATCCTTATGAAAAATTGTGAGTGAATATCATAATTATAATAACTATATGGAAATGTTGTATTGAATCTATGATGGATAAAGAAAGAAAATGAGAAGAACATAATAGATTATGAGATTGGAGATAACAAACCATGAAGAAGTTTTAAAAATGGCTATTTCATCTTAGCTGATTGAGACACGAAGAATTGAGACACCAAAATTATGGGAAGGATTGAGTGGTTATTTTAACCCATCAATTAATTATCAAGTACTTGCACCATTACGGAATGAAGATGTGGTGATAATAGCACAAGCTACTGTGGTAAGAACTAAAAAAGTATTGCAAACCTCAAGTGAAGGAACTTGATAGATTATTCAATCTAGTTCATTGAATATAAAAGATCAAAAGCAAGCACATAGTGAAAACAATTCAAATTTAAGAACACCATTATTGAATGGTCCAACATTTGGAACTCTTCAATGGATTACTAAAGAAGGATGGCCAGTCCTTCCAAAAAGAGAAGAAAGCAACAAACGAACCCCAGAAGTCAGTGAAAACAGTAACAATAGAAATATAGTTGACCATAATTTATTGGGTTTATTTGCAAGTATTTTTAGCCAAACCAATTTATTCTCCAACTAAAGAAAAAACAATGACCACATCAATTGATACACCAACTATGTTTGTTTAGCATATTATGGCTTTGCTAGTTGCAAATGTGTTACATATTCAATTATCCAAATACCATGATAATGATGATCCAATGTCTCACCTTCGACAATTAACCAAAGTATGTGTTACAAATGGAGATAATACTCATGATTATAAGTTGCAATACTTTCCAAATTCGTTGAAAGGAAAAGTTGCTGATTGGTTTGTCAAGTTTGGGACAGCCCAACTAGTAGCAACTTGGGATGAAGTACAACAAGCCTTTATATCAAGATTTAGTGAAGTTCGAAGTGAAAGGCAAGCAGTTGTCACTTTGCATCATGCAAATTAGAAGAAATATGAATTAGTAGAAGATTGTTATGATAGATTTCTAAGACTATGTGAAGTAATTCCACAACGACCTAATGATATTTATCTCAAATAAACTTTCAAAAAAGGATTTAGAACTAAAGTGAAGATGACAATTATTGGTATGCCACGAAAAACTTTGGCTAAAGTGGTAGAATCAACAATAACCATAGAAGAAAAAATGCCAGTAAGGAGAAGAAATATGGCAAGATATTGTCAAGATTTCAATAATGATGAAGCTAATGAGTTAGTTGATGACAAACAAGTTAAACCAAAAAGAAAAGGAGCAAAATTTTAGTTTGACACATAGAAAAGGTGTATATTGTTAGAATTATTATAACAAATGACATTTTACAAAGGAATGTAGGCTTTTGATGAAGTTTTGTTAAATTAGTAAAAATGATAATCATAATATTGATCAATGTCCCAACAAGTTGGTAGGTGGAAGATGTCCAATTAGAGAGATTGTACCAATGCATGTGGTGCAAACCAAAGCACATGTAATTCAAGAGAATAAACAACAGAATTATGAAATATCTAATAACAAAAAAGGATATGGAAATCAATCATATAATTCAAGGCCAAATAATCAAAATTGGCAAGGCAATCAAAATAATCAATATTATTAGAATAATTAGTTTAACCAATGGAGATATAACCAAAACAATGGATTTCAGTAAGACGACAAAGGTGTTTTTGTTGTCATAAGGAAGACATGTTAGAAAAGACTATCCTATATGGAAGAAAATTCTAGAGGATGAAGCTAAGAACTCCACACCAAAGGTGAGAATTAATGTAACTATGGTTGATTGGGATCAATTAGTATTGGATGTATTGTGACCACCAGGGTCAGAAGGCTAGGATGCCAAAAGAAGAAGAACCTCAAGAGAAGGAAGTGAGTCCTATAAGAGGATGATGAACCAAATGGGAGAGAGAGAAATTGGTTCATTAGGATGTAGTCAAGGAACTACAAAGGCTTCAAGAGTTTGAAGACCAACCGCTAGAGAAACCGAAATATGTTGACTTAGAGTTAGACAAGTATTAGTCAAAGGGATTGGAAGAAGAATTACCATGGAAACAACTTCATTTGAAGTCGGTTTGCCAACAACTATGAATAACAATGAAGATAAAATAATAAACAGTGACAAACCAACAAAAGTTGGAAAGTCAATCAATACAAAAAATAAGTTGTCAAGACAAGTCGACATAACAAATTATGGCATATCAACATGGCCAATGGACATGACAAGGAGTGTAAGTCAAGAATGGAAGTCGATGTGAATGGAGATGGCCAATTGACTAAGGAAGTCAATATGATGAAAAGTCATATACCTGGAACGTATGTGGATATGATAGGAGAAGGCATAAAAACAAACAAAGTTGAAGATAACAGTTAGAGGTGATGACGTATTACTTGAAATGATGATGACTTTGAAATTAGAAGTCAAATTGGGACAACTTATTAGAATTTGTCCACAACTAATGAAGATGATGGAGAAGTCTTTGATGAAGATGAAAACAAATCAAGTGACAAATGTGTGTAATGTCAACATAGTAAAGGTTGAAGATTTTGATGAGGCTATACCAGTAGTTTAAGTTCGAATTGTCAAGTTTGAAGTTAAAGATGTGTTGTTAAATGGAAGATATGGTGTAAACATTATCTCAAAGATTTTAAGAAAGAAATTTGGGTTGAAGAAGCTTAACCAATTTCATTTGTAATACGCATGGTTGATCAATGAAAGGTTCAACCCATGGGGTTAATTCGAAATTTGAAAATCAATCTGGCAGGTTGTGTATACAAAATTTTAATTATTGTATTGAAGATGGAAAGTGGAATTGAAGCATATTCTATGTTTCTTGGAAGGCCACGGTTAAAACAAGCAAAGGCTCATCATAACTAGGGTCATAGTACCCTTATAATCATTTAAGAAAATAGAACAGTGACGTTTAATATGATTAAACATGTGAATATTAAGTCATCACAATGACCCAAGAATTTGGATAATGAATTTGATTGGAAAGAAGTGTTTTCTAAACAAGAGGAAAAGTAATTATACAAAGCAATACTAGAGCTATGGCTTATAAGAGAAATGGTACTAAAAGAACTACACTTCTTACCTGAAAGTGATTGTGGTATGATACAAATGGAGGAGAAAAATGACATCCTTTACATTTTTACAAACATGAACTAGGAGAAACATTAATATTTGATGAAGCTACAAACATAATAATCAAAGATCAAAAAATTGTTGGTTGGTCTATAATAACAAAAGAACAACTTGTAAAATTAAATTTGGGAACTCAAGTGGAACCCCAAGATGTTTTAGTCAATGCAATTTTACCCACTGCATTTCAATTACAAGTGAAGAACTTGTTAACTGATTATAAAGATGTTTTTGCATGGAGTTATAAGGAATTGAAAGGAATTCCTAAATAGAACATAAAATTCAACTTATGGAAAATGCCCAACCAATTAAACAGAGACAATATAAAATGAACCCAAATTATGCATTAAAAATAAGGGAAGATTTAGATAAATTACGCTGGATTTATCTAGCCTATTGAGAATACACAATGGTTATCTCCTTTTGTTATTATTCCTAAAAAAAATGGAAAATTGCAAATATGTGTAGATTATTACAAGTTAAATGTTCAAACCAAGTGGCAGAAGAAGTAATGGAACCACAAATAGAGTCTTTGGAGGTTACCACAAGTGTTTTGGACAAGATTGACATACCGATTAAGAGGGCGGAAAAAAATATTCCAACAATATAGGTGAATACCAACGAGGAGCAAACAAAGGAGGAAGTGGTTGTTATAGGAGCAAAATAACCAAAAATAAATAAAGAAGGGCAAAACGATTTACACCAAAATGGAAAAGGAAATTTACAAACCAAGTCAAGTTGGTGAGTCTCAAATTTCTTTAGTCATTACTGATGTAGTGTTAGGAATAGGAAAAAAATGGGAAGACATTGTAGATCGATTTTTGCATTAGTAGAAAACCCCCCTTTTATAACCAAAAGTTTTTAACTACATGACATTTTCAATTATGTTTCAATTGGATTGTTTTAATTTTTAAATAAAATTATGGCAATTTCCAATTAAGTTGATTTGTTCACTATATTAGTATATAGTTGAAAGCATTTTTCAACTGCATGGTCATTAGTCGAATATTTCTGGCATCGATAATGTCTCCAAGTTGAACTTCCAACTATGTTGGTAAACAATGTGAAGCATGTTTCAACTAAGGGGTCATTTTTGAAATATTCTTGGCATCTAAGGTATTTTAGTTGACACACTAGTCTGTAAACCCATTTTTCAAGCAAAATGATCAAATAAGCAAAAGACTAAAGTGTTATGTATCAAAGTCCATTTTGTCCACTTATACCCATTAATTATTTTTAAAAATCAAATGTGCCCCAACACTGAATAAGTGGGGTGTTCTTTGCAAGGGGCGTTAACCCATGCCAAAAATGGTGATGAAGTTTTTTGGGAAGAGAAATTTCATGCAACCAATGGGAAGGCCCAAGCATGCATTCAAGGTGCCTTG
>Ga0116227_10002182_pt1 | contig 44752 bp, 33 predicted proteins | sample S1TSphgellanicum_FD_89693 | JGI IMG/M metagenome (GOLD analysis project Ga0116227, IMG submission 89693) | Host-associated microbial communities from peat moss isolated from Minnesota, USA - S1T2_Fb - Sphagnum magellanicum MG | ecosystem: Host-associated > Plants > Peat moss > Unclassified...
GCTGCCACACCAACCCCGAGCAAGATAGGTGGGGGGGGGGGGGGGGGGGGGGGGGGGGGGGGGGTGTGGTTCCCTATCCATGCTTCCCACAGTTCTTTCCTCCCATCTACTTCACTCAGGAAAGAAGAGTCGAAGTAGCCTGGGCGGTTCCGGGGCATGTCCAAATGCTTTCCCCATACCGAAATGACAAGCGGAGAGTGGTCCGAGAGCTTCCTTACCGAGGCTGCTGCCTCAATTCGCCCTCCTCTCTCCTCCACGGATTGGGAGACCAAGAACTTGTCAATCCGAGACAATGCTGAGGACGCCCCCGGGCGTCCATTATCAAAGGTGAACTCCTTCTTGGAGAGCTTTCTGAAGCTGTTGAGGCACTATGCATCGGACAACCCATACTTGAGTGTCATTGAGTGCCAAGCGGAGGCTTCCCTCCTATTCATTTGCCTTAGGCCGGCAGAAAAAAGGTAAAGTATTGGAACTTTCTTTCAGGTGTATAAATTCGATTTTTTTTGGAAAAATTCACCAAATTTTTTTAATCACATAATTGGGGAAAAAAAAACAAAAAAAACCATCTACAGAACCATGTAAGTCAGCTGTAACATAGGTTAGATAATTTAATTACAAGTTGAATGTAATAAAGTTGTCCGTAAAGTCAAGCGATCAGGGGCGAGAACGGCCAGTTTTGGCATCATAGGCCGTCAAATGTGTAACTGGGAATGAAATTTTACAAATCGAAATAGCTGGGACCCAAACTAGTTTCTCCACCAAATTTGGTGGTAAACTGAGTTTCATCCCTCTTTTCCTTTTTCCCGAGCGCCTTCAGTGCTGCTACATATATTTTCACTGCTCCTACTTGTAGAACTACTATAATGGCTCTCGAACCTTGTGCATTAAATGCTGAGTTTCAGCATTTCATACTAAGATTTAATAAAATTTCATTACTTTGCAGATACCATTGAAAGAGGGGATAAGGGGTGAAACGAGAGGGGACAGGGGAGAAAGAGAGGATGACTTTCCGTATAACTTTAATATAATTTTTAAAAAAGCAAGCTCCCGTGGCGAGTACAATTAAGTCTCCACCTATAGGCTGTCACCCACACAATTGACTTAAAGTTGAAGCCAAAATTTTTACAATAAAACTCTTGAGTGTAACACTGACACCAAGTCTCTTCCATCTTTCTTGTTGTCTTTGAGTCTATTCTTCTGTCCTCTTCCTCGAAAGCAGAGGAACCAAACCCAAAACCCAAAACCTGCCATAAAGGGCACAGCCAGTGCACGATGAGCTCCATGTTCAATAAATAAGTGCCATTTGTTCAATAAACAAGTGTCTGGTACTATGATCTCATCTTGTGTAAAGTACTCTGCCACAAAAATTGGTGTGCCTGATGCCTGCATGCCGCCCTCCCGAGTCCCACCGACCTCTTGATAGGTAGGTAGGTTGTTACTAGGTACCTACATCATTCATCCAGTGGTAAGGTATAGTTTACTGGTGTCAAGCCTGAAGCAATGTTTTTTTTTTCCCTCAATTTTTTTGTGATGTTGTCAAAGTGGCCATCATCATCCATAGAAGATTTAGGCAAATTTGGCTACAAGCTAAAAATGTGAAAGTAAATAAATTTAAATATCCTTCTATATTTTTGGCTACAATACTTGAAACAAATATTGAAATCTGGTGAATTTTCTTAGATTTTGATTGAATTCTGGCTATTTGATTACTATTTTTAAAACTTTGTTTTAGCACTTTTAATTTTTAATTTCTCTTTTTGGCTATATATAGCGAGCAAAAAAAAGGCTGAAGAATAGAGATAGAGAGACCCGGCAAAATCAGTCAAAGCCAAGTTTTGGGCAGTGGATGAAAAAGCACAAAGCTTCATTCGTTCAAGAAAAGTGTTAGTTTTTCTGCTTCTTGGCTGTGTCCCTTGGCACATGTTAAGATTCTCGTTCTTCACGACCATCGCGTTGTTCCAGTTTCAGTCACGCAGCAGCGCGTGAGCAACTCCGCAATGCCGCGGCTTCTGAAGTCGGCGGTGCTGCAGATTTAGTCCTAGTCGAGGCTGAGAAGGAGGAGGAGGAGGTAGTGCAATTATTAGTAGTAGCAGAGAATCATCAGTGCAAGTTCGTGAACAAAAAAAATGTGCACGTCATGGCGCAGGAGTGGAAGGCAACAGCAGTAGCAGCAGCAGCTTCTGTACCATGTACTCTTTATATTTGCATGTCATGGATGGCGGCCACTTTCAGGCTTGTGGAGCTTCTCCATGGAATAGCTCACTTCAAGAGCTTTCAGGAGGAAGGTCGACGTTGGGAGCCAGGCATCTTCGACCGAGTCGGCTTTCAGAATCTGCTGTGAGGACAACGACGTGGTCTCCTGCTGCAGCTCCACCGCTGCTGCTTCCTTCTCCTGTCACCACTGGCTGCACCAACAATCTTTCGGCCCGTGCTCAGGTAAGAAATTTGAAGGATCCTTCAATTGGTATGAAATGTCCTTCTTTCGACAGGATCCGAACGAAGCCAGTACTCTAGTTTCAAAAGAAGTGAAGAGCTAGGTGCCGAATTGAATTACGACAGTTGTCGACAGAGCTGCGTCCTTCTGCTTCCTTGATGTACCGAGACAATACGACGTGTGAATTTCACGCGTGCTCAAGAGCGGAGCGAAATCTCGTGCACTGATAAGCTCCAACAAAGTTTCTAATCACCTTGTTTGTTTGAGGGGTTGAAGACACACATGCAGCCCTTGGTCCTGCATAATCGGCTCTAAGATGTTTGCCATCTCTCAGCTGTGCTTGCACCTAAGAATCGGTCATGGAGAGATCATGAGATGAACTGGAGGATACTCCTCTTTCAAATTCTACCTATCGAAGCTTATAATGTCAAGCTGCTGCCATGCTAGCTGAGAAGCGTCAAACACAAACTGTTCGCTTATCACATGCAAGAAAGAGCATGATATTATTAGAAGCTGGAGAGGTCGTCACGGCAGCCGCTTGTAAATACTTACGGCATGAAGTGTGTTGGATCCCAGTTGCCAATTTCTCAGTTCATGAAACATCTGACAATATAGTTATTTGGCTGCGACAGAAAATAATGGAGAGAGTAGGCCGTGGCGGCACTCAAGGCGCAGGAGGTGTAGGAGGAGGAGCATCATCATATGATCAAGCATTGAAGAGTTTGAATGAACAATGGCTGCAAATGCGGTTTACGACGCAAGGTAAACCGCCTCATTATTCATGCACACTACTTTTCTTTGGCTGGAAAATTCTGTTAAGACTTTCAATCTACCGATTGTGCAGAAGCTAATTGTACACAATTAGAGCTGATTGCGACCGGTTTGCAGTGAACAAATTGTTCGGACATGAAATACATAAATGGACTCTAGTTCTCTTTTCTCTCCTCATTTGGTTGCTGGAGTTTCTGCTGGCTAGCTATGTTCTGGTTTCTTGATGAGCCAAGAGCTGGAGATTCCGAGTTCTGGGGTAGTATACCACGTAGCCAAATGCTGGCCGAGTTTTCTTCTGGAGTCATGTGTGGGTGTGCAGAAGGCCACGAGGCAAGAGACATATAACTTCGTCTATTTTGTAGTGTCAGGGTCAGAGGTGGCAGTACTGAAGCTGTCCCATAGGAAGTTCCTTGCTCCGGGTGGACTGGCAAAGATCAAGAGCCAAGAAGATGTGTTTGATGTGGTGGTTTATGGGGTGACATTGTGTGCGATGTTCCTTGCTACACCCCGACATACTGCACTCCAGAGAATGAAGGCACAGGCCAAAGTGGAAAGGGGTGTTCTTCACACCCACGTGTGTTGCTGCCGCCCATATCTTCCTCTCTAAGTTGTGCAGTAGATCATGTGTATATAGATCATTTGTCTGTGAAATTGCAAAATATCTTGTCCAGGTTTCAAACTATGTCCATGAACTGATAGATCTGAAGATCCCTGAGGTTCTCACCTGTGTTTGGTCATTTGACATCAACAGCACGCGCAGGAATGGAGTGTCTCAAGAGAAGAATCTAAAGATCTGGTGAAGAGAGGTGTTGTGATATCTGATGGGGAGGAGGATGCAGAAGTCATTGCAATTGAGTTGAACAAGAATCCTGTGAGTTGGACGTTGTACTCTAGATCATTTTTCTTGTGAGCTCAACATGTTGGATCATGATAGAAGTTTGATTTGTCTTCTGCAGTGTTGACCATATTGCTTTGGAAGTAGGAACAGCTTGCTGCAATAGTTACTGAACATGGACATCAATGATGAGTTCTGTGGGTCTGCTGCTGCCCCTCATGAGTTACATTCTTCACATTTATCTGTTGCAACATACGAGAAGATTGAAATAACATGCATGCAGATCTATGAATCTCTTCTGAATACATTGCATTCCAAAGAATGAGCCATCAAGAGCATGTCATTCTGCAAATCTAATCTTGGGCACCAATATCCACAATTTTTGCACCCCCTGGTAATATTCATGTTGAAACATCAACCTCAACTGCCTCTGATCTTTGGGCTCTTTGCGTGTGAGTTTCTAAAAGATCTGTGGGCTTTTCTGTTTGAGCATGGGCAGAGCTGCAACAGAGTTGATGGGGAAACAGAAGTGTCTGTGACTGACATTCCTAACTTTGAATCCTTGTTAGTGCCTCCTTCATTGCTCTTTCCTTGTTTCCAATGGAAAATGCACTCTCGCACATTGGAAGCTTTATGTGCCGATACTTACATCCAGGTTAATGAAGGTGCCTTCCTCATTATTTTGACAATGAGAAGTGCAAGATAACAGGAAGCTCCAACTTAGATCTAGAAAAAGAGCTAGCATTACTTACTCTTGCTGGAAATTTCCTCTGGAACTTGATTGGGTCATCAGTTCTGTGATGCCATTGAAGACATATCTACTACTCCTCTACAGCTAATGTTTTCTTCTTGTGGGATAGACAAGTGTGCAATCTGCCTGACGAATCTTGGCTGGTTGACATTGCAGGCCAGAAAAGTTGATTGCAGTCAGCAAGCGAAGTTTTTTGAGTGTTGGCGGTGTACTGTTTGAATGTGTCAGCTTCTCGAAAGTTAATGGTTTTGACGATGTGGCAGTAAGCTATAATTTTCCTTGATGCTCTTTGCTCAATTTTGAGTTTCAAGCTCCAGGTGTCTCTCTACCTTCTAGGAGATTTCAATTTGCAGCTAATCCTTGGTTACTGTCAACTATTCATTTTTGAGGTCTAACCTGAGTTCTGAGATTCCTGTATTGTCTTGTCTTGAATGCAGGTGGCTCTACTTAATAATGGGGCAACTGTGGTATCACTACTAGATTTCAATGGTGCAGGCAATATGTTTCCTACTGTGCGTCAGGTGGGTTGCAGAAATGGAAATCATGTCCTTGGGGTGTACCAGAGGACATTATTTCTTGAAAGCTAATCTTGAAGAATGGTTGGAAAACTCTGAGTTCTCTAAAATGGACAGACCATCATGTATATTGTTGGGTACATTGCGTGTGCCTCATGGGGATAGGAAGAAACTTGATTTTGAGTTTGAATGCAATAATTTTTCCAGGAACATGGCATTAGGCTGGAGGATTTGAAGCTACCTAAGGTGCTGTTTGATTTATTTCCAACCTACTACTCAAGGTTACTATTCTTGACTTCCCATTTGTTGAAGTACTTCTGGATGAATTTCTTACACCAACAAAGGCTCTTTGACAACAATGGGTCTAAGTGCTGCAGATAGATGCATGACCAGTGATGTGTTAGAGCAATGTTGTTCTAGTATGCTTCAAAAGAGATGCCTCCAGACAGACTGGGAATCTAAACTTTGAACTAAAGTTTACTCCACATAAATGTGCGGAAATCGAGAGTGAAAATCACCCTCTTATGCATGGCTGAAATGATTTTCAATGTATATTAATTTAGTGTGAAGTAGCTGATGCAGCTTCGTGATGGGTGTTATGATTTCTGTCTTGTGCAGTCCATTCCTTGCAGCATTTGACCAGATCTTGCAGGTACATTATCTTTACTAATCACTCATATAAATGTGTTACAAAGTGCAATCACCTTAGTCAAAATGATTTGAAGGCAATTTTTTCTTGAGTGTATATTTCTAGTTGCTCCAGTGATATGAGAATTCATTTATGGGCAAGATCAAAAATTATTGCTCTCCCTCATATTTTTTCAGATTGAGTCCTCATATTTTTCTCACTTCTTTAAGCACCTTCAGACTTGAGCATCTGACAGTTTTCTCTTGCTCATTTCCTTGCTGGATGCAGAGGCTTCCAAGGAATTCAGTCATCAGGCCTTCCCTCCACATGGGGAATGGTCATTAAGTTTCAGATTCCCAGCATGTTTAGCTTATTTGTTTCTTTGCAGTTTTCTTTGTAGCTTGCAGTAGAATGAACATGTTCTCTATTGGTTTGTTTCCAAAATGCAGAACGTGATGCAGTTGGGCTCACAAGTAAAGATATGGATGTTGTTTGCATTGACCAAACCTTCGTCATACATCAAATTATACAGTGCAGGTACAACATACAATTACTGGTTTGTGTGTGGATAGATAATCAAATCAACAGCATTGGAAATCATTTGCATGCTACATAACAAGGTCCCAGATTTGACAATCTAGCATGTGATCGGTTTAACATACGTACACTGGGTGTCAATCTATAGGTTGCAGGCCTCTGTCTGTTGTGCTGCGCACATCATTAAATTCTTTGCATGTGCAATACACGAGTGCAACAACTTGTATGTTGGCAATTGTTTCAACTCTCTCTTGAGATTTCTGTCAAAACATAAGTCTCTGGTTGTCAAAGGAACTTGTGCATTTGATCTGACATCCAACAGAACTGATCATTATTGGTACAAACTCTTTGGTTGTAGTACAGTATAATCTACCATTAATCAATGCATCTATGGAAGGTCACCTTGGATGGAGTAAGAATTTTTGCTGTGTACCCAACTATTTGGCAAGGAAGATGGTTGCTGATCATTACAAAACAATGCCTCTCTGGACACTGAACACCCTACCATTACATAGGATTCAAAGCTTGATAATATTTCAACCTGGATGTAAACAGACTAGTTGGATTTTCACATGCAGGTCATGGAATTCAAAAGGAGACACATGTGTGGAGACATCACCTCAAAAACATGGCAGTGTGGCTCTGGGTTTGATTACCCATTGCTTAACAATCACACCTTGGGAGGAACTCCACCTCATGTTTGTAGTACCTCTACTCAGTTCCACCAGGTGAAGTTCCCTTATCTTGAGTTGAACAGTGTTGTCCAACACTGAGAAATTCTGAGAGAAAGGTGATGTAATACAAAGGCTGATCTATTCAAACAGCAGAAGTAGCCTGTTTCACCTGTCATAGAAGAGGGAAAATTTTGAATGCTGTGTAAGCTCCAACATATGGGCCGGCATTTGAATAGGTGAACAGATTGTGCAACTGATTGGCTGGTTGAAAAGATCAAAGGGGAGAGTACTGCAAGATTTGTAATGTATCTAAATTACAGTCAGGCTGTATGTGAAGAGGCATAAATCAGCAATCATTTGTGTAGGAGAAGACTCCCAACATGTTTGGTGAGTAGGATCTCTCTATATGCAGCTCCACCCCCTTGGTGCATGGTGCAGATGCAGTGATGGGTTGCTGTCAAGCAACCTATATTTTTTGATGCTCTGGAAATATAATTAGTGCTGTTATAATAAAGTATGAAATCTAGAGCTCAACTTCTTGTCTGTTGTAAATTTCATTTCTAAGCAGCACTTACAGATATCCACAGATTTCCCTGAATCTGCTGAACATTAGCTGTGTTGGAGTGCAAGACATTTGGACACAAGATGCAAGAGTGATGTTTGAAAATGGAATTTCTGTGGTCTCTCTGACTTGGAAATTACAACGAGATCAGCAGAGGGTAAGGCATGGGATTGCATTTCTACTGATGTTACAAATGCTTTCACATTCTCAGCAAAGATCAAAAGTTTTGTCTCAGCTCTTGCCAGAGAAACTTGTACATGGGACAATCAACTGCACACCACTGCTAACAGCAAAACTATTGTGGCAAAATTGCTGTTTAGTTTTTATTCTCTTTTGTTTTTCCTTGCAGCTCTCATCCGGAGTCAGTAACCCTAATTCAAGCCACAAAACTGTATCAGGACCAAGGGCACACAATTCTGTCTAAATTCACACAGCATACTATCATTCAATTTTACAGCACATGCAACAGTCTACATGTGGTCTAAGGAGAGAGTGTTAGAAAGACAGGAAAAGGAAAAAGTAAGAAAAAGAAACCCAAAGAAAAGGAAGAGGAAGAAAAGAGGAGAACATTTTGAGAACAGGAACTTCAGAGGATAAACTCTGGTTAACACAAAAACTTCAGCCATACTGTAAACTTCCAACCTTCAGCAATTGTGCAATAAGTAAACTTAACATAGCACCAACTGTGACTCAAAATTCCTAAAATAACTCAATATGTTCCTGCATAGATACTCTGGAGTCTGCATTCTCCAACACAAACTTTTCTGGAAACCACCAAGCACCTCAGTTCTCTGCTTCAACCCTCCTCCTTATGAAGCTTTCACAGCTCAGCTACCACACCAAAACAGCTCCATTGTGCTGCCACTCACATTGCCTTTGCCAAACAGTGCAACTGCAGAGATGAGGATCCAAAAAAGAAAACAAAAAATCGCAGCTCAAACTCAGCATCTTTTGCACTTGTCCAAATCTCTGTTCCAAAAATATAAGCCTCTATTTCCTTTTTTCTGAACCTTGCCTAATTTTCCATTCATTTATGTTGGGATGGAAATTTTCATCCCCACCTTCATCATCCTCTCCAATTCTTGACTGGCAGGAGGGGTGCCCAGTGTCATGGCCAATCAAGCACCAACACATTAGCTTTTTTGGTTGGATTTGTTTCTTTGAGCAGATGTGCAACATTTAACACAAAATCATTGTCAATGTTGACTACATGCTCAACACTTGCAGAATGCATAGCTATACATACCCTTCAAATGAATCCAAAGTCAACATCTGCAAATGAGTCCTTATGCTCATGAAGTTTGTCATACTCCACAAATGTTTCTCCTTCCCTTGACCATTATAGACAAGTTGTTGAGGTTCAATGAGCACAACTCGGTGGAAGATGGGTTGTTCCACAATCATGGTTACAAGAACCCATTCACCCAATGCCCTGAAACACTCAAGTCCCTCCAATAGTCACAAACCTTGATCATTCTCATGTGTCTATGCACTCCAGTCATGAATGCCAAGAATCTCTTGAGAGCAAGCCAAAAATCTGTGCTAAGGTTAAATTTAATATTACCAATCACTTAAAATAAAAAAAGAATCTACATTAATAGGAGGTGATCAATGTTCCTTCTGTGCTTGTCCAAGAACTAGGGAAACACACTCCTTAGACTACCTTGGTCCTACACATCACAAAGCACAACCATCATAAGTCTAACTCACTCCCGACCTCACATAGGGGACAAGACACTCTTCTAGCACTAGACAAATCTAATGTTAACTTGATGCAGACTTTCACTCACGTCCATGGCCTTAGTCACCTAAAAACCTCTTTGACTTCGACACACGACTGAACTACATTAACTTCCAGATGGAAGCCAAGTGTCCCACTCCTCATGGTAATCATCTCAACTTTGGTGTTGTCAAGGCAACAAGTCCTTTGCCTTGCGATGCTGCTGGTCACTTTCCCAACTCTATAACTTGGTGTTGGCACTTACAAATATGCAAGTGCGTTTGCATCAACTCAATGGTTAGGTCCCTATAAGGCATTCTCTTTTGCATTAACGTTGCCCCTTACTTGACCAACGCACTTGGATCCCCAAACATTAATGTCCTCTTCCAGACAGGTCTGCATTGCCCAAGTTTTTTCTTTTTAAAAAGAAAAACTTATGGGGGGCCAATGCAAGATAGAATGAATCACTTTTTGCATCACATTATAATTTTTTACAAGATGCAATGAACATTTACTAAACATTTTACCTAAACAATATGACATTTCACCTAAACAGATTGAGACGTCCATGACTTTTGGGATATCTGCAAAAATAGATGGAAAACAATTCTCATGTGATAAGATTCAAAAATGATAATGTGAAATGTTGTTAGTGATAGTTTGAAAATCAAATTGCTGAGGTCATTGGTGGATGAATAACATGTCCACCTTGATGCCCCTGGTGTCATCCTAGAGAGCCCCTGGTGTGAGTCCCTTGTCATTTGTCTGACAACAGGAAAGAAAAGGAGTTTTTGTGTGCAATTTGGCAATGGACTAACAAGATGGACGACAAGGACACCAGGGTGCATGCAGGTTGTGCTGGGTGGGACAAGGTAAAGTCTGAAACTTTGTACAAGCCCTTGTGGTAACCGCCAGGGCGAGCAGCAAAGACAGTTAGTGACGCTTGTTGGCATGTGTCTTCTTTCCTTCCGGTCGCCGCTAAGAGCGATATAGTGAGCACACTTCACAAGAAAATTTCCCTCTCTCGTAAGCCGAGAGCTCTCTCTCGTGTTTCCATTTTGGTCTTCAATTCGATGCATAGTTTTTCCCAATCGATTTCTCTCGACAATATTATTGTCGATGATGTTCTTTTTTGCTAGAGCTTGTTCAGTGATCTGCTGGAGCCTCTGAAAAGAGAGAATTGTTGTGCAGGTTCTGTGGTTTTCTTGCAACTTGATATATAATTAATTGAAGAGGTTAGCTTGATCTGAGGGAAAAAAAAATCCTTATGGAATCAACAGCCGAATGCATGGCTTACAGTGTACAAATTGATAGATCTTCTGAGAAGCCTTTGTGATGATCCGATCATGGCTAGGATCTGTAATTCAGTGTCAATGAGGATCTGAATGCCGGTTTTCTCTATGAATTTGTAAAACACTGGCCCTCCTATCTTGAGAAAGCGTATTATCCATTGAGTTGAAGTTATGAAAGTTGAAATCGACCTGCAAGACATGAGCGAGTGATAGGGACCGTGTCAAGGAGCTTCTGCTAAATATTACATACCGTGCCAAAACCAAACCGTGTTCTAGGGTGCAAAAGCCACCACTATGAGGCTTGCTCTTCTCACGCCTGCAAATTCCCCTCGTATCCTACTAGCCTATTTGAGAATTGTGCAGCTTAATAATATTATCAGTTCACAGACTCAGAGCTGCCTGTACAGCTTATTCTCACCATTATGTTCCAAATCCAACAATTGCATGATACTTGAACAGAATTGTCCTTGATTTAGTTACAATGTAGGAATCTGAAGCATTAGATGACCTTGACGTTGATGCAAGTATTCCTCTGGAAAGCCATCTAGAGTGCATTCTAGGCAGCTCCTTGAAACTCATGTGAAGAATTTGATCATTTGTCCCTGGGATCATCCTCTTTGCTATCTTCAATCACAAAATGTGTTTCCTCATACATTAGGAATCTATAACTCAACCCTAGGGGTAACAGAATTTTGTTCATAGATGTTGTCTGAAGCATCCTATAAGTTACCAATCCCAACTGGTTCTGAGAGAAGGGATCAGATCTGGTGTTGTTTGTGCTTGAAATTTTGGTAATTTAGGTAGTCACTGAGCTGCTGGTGGATCATGTTTCTAAATGTTTGAGTAAATTAACATCAACACTTCAGACACGGATCTGGTGGCAGCAGTTGCTTGGAACCTTTCTAATGAGCTCTACTCATGCAGTGACGACCATACCATTTATAGATGGAATCGGAGTGGTGAAGTCATTGGCAAGGTGAGAGAAAGGAAGCAATTCCAGTCTACACTGTGCTAATATGTCTTTGAGGCTCACATATTTTCCTGGGCACGTTATTTGGAACGCCTGCATAGATAGCTCTTGTTCAACAGAAAGAACAGCATGTTTATGTCCCTTTTCTCCCATCTATGCAAGGAAAAACTAAAGTTTTTTGGCTCAGGTGTGCACATTGGAGGCATGTTTCACTGACATTCACTGGTATCCATCGATGTCACAAAGGCAGCGCACTGGAGCTGGTAGTGATGTCTTTGTAGTGGCTTGCACTGATGGTAATAGCCCTTTTCAGGCTGCACTGTATATATATGGGTTTTCTTGTTGTTTGCAGGGAACGAGATTAGGTCTAGTGTTCAGCTGAGCTTGCATGTCATATTTTTCAGTAGTTCCATTTGTTCTTGAAAGTCTCCTCACTGTATAAGCATGAAGCACAGGTTGTGTAAATAATGAATCCATGGAGAGAGTACTTACATGCATGGCAATGGATTCAATCAAAGTGTTGGAAGATCCTTCTGCAGATATATTCACTATGTGCTCCCAATATCTCTAAGACTACATTGTATCATTACCTGCATTTGGATTATGAACAACAGGTGCATTTTATATCATCAGTAAAGGAGGCAGGGAAGAGAAGAAATTTGAGGCCCATGAGGGTGCAGTGATCTGTATTCGATGGAATTTTGAAGGTATCTAATATGCATGAAGATGCATGCAACTCTTCAGATAGTTAACTTTGCAAATTTATTGTCATTTAAGTTCAGCTGATGTCTTTCTTGAGACTTCAGTTCAACTCAAGTATATCTAGTGTTGAACTCCCATCTGTTTGTGAACATGCCCTGGGTATACTGCTCACAAGTACTGTTTTGATATATATGCACATGATCAGGGACTGCACTAGCAACTGGGGGTGAAGATGGTGTTCTCAAGATTTGGTCACGCAATGGAATGCTTCGGTCCACTCTGGCACAAATTGGTAAGTACATAACCTGCACATCTATGGGTTGGATGTGAAGGTGGCTCAATTACAAGTCTAAAAATATAAAGCTTGCAAATCCTTCCACTACAATATTGAAAAGCTATGAGGAATTCCTTTTGGCCAATGGTAATAAGATCTTTGGGAAATTTGTCAGGAAGCATAGCTGATATAGAAAGCACCTTGAAAAGGTTTGAGAGACTGACAAGAATTGTGCCACCTGATACAGAGCATTCAGTGTATACTATAGCCTGGGGCCCCAACTCAGAGCAAATTGTTTTCTCAAATGGCAGGAACCTGTTGATCAAGTCAATTCAAGCAAGTGAAATCCTTATCATTTCCTACTCCTTTGTGCTTATGATCTTAGATCTCTTTCTTTTCTGAATATTGTTAAGTCAAGTTCCTTTCCTTTGAATACCAATGTTCTACTAGGAGAGAAGAGACAGACATCATTGTATTTGTTTGTGATTCTTGTGAAAGTCTAATATAACATGCCTGGATGTTTTAGTCATCTACAAAACAAGTGCAATGGTTGGGCCATGAAGGGCTTGTGCTTAAGGTTGACTGGAATCCAGTCAACAACTGCATAATCTCAGCTGGAGAGGACTGCCGCTACAAGGTTCATTCCAACCTGATCTTGGCTGTCACTTTCTTATTTTATTGTCCATTATTCCTTAAATATTGGGTAATTACAGCACAAAACAGCTGCTGAATCAGCATTTCATATGCCACAGCTAGCAAGTATTTCCTGCTTGTCTTCAGGCTTGTTGTTAAAGGACACTGGTCCTAGAGAGTTTAACCATTGCTTAATGCAGATATATAGTGTATGGCACATCCACAGGTATGGGACTGTTATGGGAGAGTGCTTTACCAAAGTGCCAAAGCTGATTCTAGTATCATGTCTATTGCATGGTGTCCATCAGGCGAGGCATTTGCTGTTGGCTCATTCAATTCCCTCATATTGTGTGACAAAACAGGGGTAAACCTTCTGTCTTCATTTAATTCACCAGTATACCATGCTCGACATTATTTACAATATAGCGACCCAATTATAGTAGGTACATATTACTTGGCAAACCAGTCACAGAACCACATGTGGGTACCTAGGGGTTAAGACCTTGGGAGATAATTTGGACATTCCCACCTTACGGTGGTTAGAAAGTTACCACATTGCAAAGGAGGTTTAAGCATCAATGATAACTATTTTGTTTGAAAGGGAGCTTGTATCTTTCTTAGAAGACTAATAAAAAGTGTATTTCATGAACATAAAAATCAAAGAACTTGTGGGAAACCTTTCTTATGTGATGTCCATGAGAGGCTTGAACAAACACAAGAAACCTAGAGTCATGGGAAGTGCTCCTCCCTAAAAATGTCTATGAGTTACATGGGAAGCATGTTTGTGAAGTGCATATGGGACATGAAGGCCATAAAAGCTTACTCATATCTGCAAGTATGATGTTCTTTCCATTGCAATGTGTGTATAGGACACAGTTATAAGGGGGAACTATAGACTGTTAGCAAGAGGCACTTGCACAGTACCTTGTTGACTACCACAAGAGTATATGGTGGAAGCTGTCAAAGGTTGACACCTAATGTAAACCTGTGGGCCCAATATCCTCTACACAGTGGCCTCATAGCAAGGAGACACCTGATACAGGCATGCTCCTAAGTGTTGCATGGAACACTGATGGGACTCAACTAGCTGGAGCAGGTGGAAATGGCATGGTGATTTTTGGCCAACTTCTGGATAGGTGGATTCAATTCTTCAAATGTGGTTCACTCATTCCTTCTTTGTGGAATCTGTTGCTGCAAAGTGAGCTTGTAAAATATAACCCTGATCTGTTGCTATTGACAGGAGGATCCACTGGACTAGATTCACTGCAACATTGGCAGAGCACAATCACATTTGTATTCAGGTATCCATGATTTTTTGTTTCTGATACTAGCACCTATGCTCAGTTATGATGGCTGTTTCATGAATGCTCTTTGCCATCTGCTACTGAAGTGTGGAATAGGCATCACAATTTGAATTGTTTACAGATGGGTTTATGTTATGCTTTTGGAAGTTTTAGTGTTCTAACCTCTGATGGAGTACCAAAGCTGCGATACAAAATGACAGGATTTGTTGAGCAAGAAAACTGAGGAGATGGATTTCCGAGACCGAGTGATCAAAATGAGCATGGGTTATCAGCACCTTGTAGTTGCAACTGCCACTCAGGTAAATATCATATCTACCCAATCATGCAGGGTTTCACATACATTCCTTCCAGAGGCTAAAATATACAGTTTGTAACCAACAGGAGACATCCATCTTTGACATCTTACCCTCACCAGTTAAATAGACAGTGCTTATCATCCATTCAACAGAATTAGGTGTGCACACCATTTTCAAATTGAGGAACCCAAACCCCAATTTTAGCCTACTTCTCATCCCTATTTTTGCCTTATGTGGTCCAGTGCTACATTTACTCCATCACAAACTGGAGCACACCACACATATTTGACATCAAAGACACTGTTGTCCTGGTGAAGCAGTGCCAATCCTGTTTTCTCTTGGTAGACTGCTTCACAGGCTTTCAGCTTTTTACCTATGAGGGCAGACATTTGTCAAACCCAAAATTTCAAGGTCATTTCACTTGTTCACATTCTTATAATTGCTCACCTGGGCATCTGTTCACTATTGATGGCGGGATAATATAGACATGTATGCAATAGTCTATCAACAATACTTAGTATGGGGAGTTAATGTGCAAGTGTAGGTATTTCAAAAATTCAGCACAAATCCTTGTTAGAATCATGACAGCAAACCAATCTCATCGCCTGCAGAACCATAGTAACAAGATTTCAGTAATGCATGCAAAACCAAAATTTCTTTTGTTCAATCTGTCATTATACTTTCATGCCAAATCTGGAACCAGTGCATAGATATCTGTGCCTGAAGTAATGAACAGACACAGATATGCAACATTGTGCAAAAGAGCCTCTCATTGAAGAATAGGAGGAACTTTTATAGTGGGCTCATGATTGCACAAAACCAGCACAAGAGAAAAACAATTTCAGCATCTGCTAGTCTATATGCAAGTTCTTTTGCCTGGAGGGGATTGGATTGTGTAGTGCATCGTAGCTCAGGTCAACATTAAGTTCTTTGAGTGCTCATACCTACTTGAAGAAATGGTGGCAGCTGCCCATAAAGTAGAGAACTTCTATGTAATGTTAGTTGAGTCAATATGTGAGCATTCTTTTTCAATGTCGTTACATTCAATTGCACGTGTGCTGTTAGAAACTAAAGAGCCACATTACAAAAAGGGAGATCTCAACCTTAACTCACTTCAAATGATGCAGGCATTCATGCAGAATCAGTGAATCACCAAAACATAAGCCTATCATCTGATATTTTTGCAGTGATCAACCATGAGGATCGCAAAAGTAGGCATCCTGAAACATCCTTGGAAGTGTGCAATGCACTAATCAAAGTGCCTTAGTAAATTGTTAGGACAAAATCAAGCATATGTGAGGGTTGAGCATTTGAAGGCTGCAATAGGGGCAAACAGGGTATAGCATTTGTGCATTGCTGAATATCATTCATGTATAGTAGTTCAGATCATTCCTTGTCCTTTGGATTCCAGAAACCTTGAAGGGAAGAAGAGAAGGACAGAAATGGACATCTCATATCATGTCTTCTCTTGCTGTTGCAGTGGTGCACTTCATGGATGTCACTACTGGAAAGATGGTTGGAGATGTAATGCAGCTTACGGTGGAAGCTGTGGAGATATCTCTTAGTCCAATGGGAACATTAACAGACAGAAAACTTGCATTCATTGACTCAAACCATGACCTTTACCTCACTCCAATCCTTGTAAGTTGATTCAATTCTTTGCTCTTAGAGATCCATTAGGTATCTTCAATCTTTTGTGCTTGGCTAGGAGCTAGAACGGTTGCTGTCAAATGGTGGATGATGGACTCAACTTAACATGGAAGAGGAGATTGAGACAAAAGTGAGCAAACCCAAGTGAGCACATGTGGCTACAGAGACCAAGGATATTAAAATTAGCTGCTATGGTGTACAATGCAATGTGGAACGAGATCACAGACATGTTGGCAGCTGTTGTGGACCAGAGGCTGGTAGTGTGGTACTACCCACACGCTGCTTATGTTGACAAAGACCTTCTTCCATTTGTCAAGCTCACAAAAGATTGGTGAGCACCTACTTCTGGACACCAGACAGAAAGAATTCATGAAAGTCCAGAGTGTAGCACATAGAGCACAATTAATGAGTACCATCTTACAGGGCATCCATCTAATGACTTTCAAGGGCATATGGCTCTCTCATTGAAGGATCCCTAAAATGTTTGCACCTTGGCGCCTTCAGCATAATATATCAAGACAGCCTCTTCTCCTGGTATATGAAGAGAGGAAATGGGTGTTGCAATTCTTATTCTTTCACATTGTACAAATAATCAAGTTTTTTGTTTTACATCCCAACAGTTATCTTCCTTTCTCCTTGCCAGAATTGTGAAGTCTGGCAGTTTGTTTTACTGCTGATAAATAGAATTACTGGCTCAATGTCCCTGCCATTTGGATTTCTTGAGATTTGCTGTGATTTGCATTGTTGGTTTCATGCAATCACATGCAGACTATAATAACAGTTCACTGTTGGATCCTCCAGTGATGTGGGCAAGAGTGCAAAAATCCAGAGCTTTTACGGAGCACAATGTAGTGTTGACCGCACAGATGGGGCATCCATCTCAACAAATGTATCTCCATACCCATTGCTTCTATTTGAGCATATGGCAGCCAAACATTGGGACTATGCAATTCGCCTTTGCTATTATGTCAAAGTGAGGGCACTTCAAACATTGCAGTGCTTAACTATAATTCCTTAACATCCTTTTACAACACATAGCATCAGCCTTCAATTTGGTCCTAACCACAAGTAAATGGGATCCATGGTGATGTTGAGAATGATTGCAGCTAAAAATTTATGGTAAAGGTCAAGAATATGTGTCCACTATAATATTTGTTGAGAGTGACCATCTCCATGTCCATGATGGAGACCATACATATCCAGAAAGCTCAGAATGTTGCTTTTCTTGCTTTTGCTGATTGCATAATCATCAGGACAAGGAAACCTGAAGGTTATGGGGCTGCAGGACAATCTTCTCTGGGCATGTTTAGCTGCTAGTGCAATAGCAGCCAGGGAGCTAAATTGTGCTGAGATGGCCTATGCTGCTCTTGATGAGGTATTTGATATCAGTGAGTTGGATCAACAAGAGGGACCCTTCAGGGCTAAACCTTCAGGATAAAGGAAAGTTGCAATCCAGTTTTCGGTGGCATGCAGTTTAGATTACAAGACTAAATCTCTCAGGTTTCCGTGATTGGAAATCAACAATCCAGTGGAAGATGTCTTTCACAGATACATTGATGAGGGAGATGCTTTTAAGGTTGAGAATTATTATGTCATTTTGTCCAAAACTTCGGTAGAAGAGGAATCCTAAGGGAGTGGGACTGTTGCACAGGTTGCCAAAGTTCAGTTCATTCTTCATGTGAAACGCCTCCCATCTGAAGAATCTCAACAAGCTGAGTTGGCTTTGTTCCAACGACAGCCTGAGGATGCAGAATCAATATTGCTTCAAGCAGGCCTCACATACCGTGCCATCAAACTTAATCTACGCCTATTCAACTGGGACAGGTATGTTTTAGAAGTCAATTTCTGCATTCTGCTCCTTGACAAGTTACAGTAACCTTCATGCATTGGATTCCTCTGTAATGAAATGTCTACCTGTGTAAACAGAGCATTGGACCTAGCAATAATGTACAAGACACATTTGGATACAGTGCTATGGAAGCGTGAACAGTATCTTCAGAAAACCAAACATGATGAAACAAAAGAACGATTTCTACACTACCACCTGCAGGTTTTTTAATTGCCTTTCCCTACATGTCCTTTACCTGGATATGGATGTCAGGGGGCTTCTTCCTACACATTATATTGGAAAAATGTTGCTCTGTTACTGATGAAATCACCACCAAAGTGGGTGTTAACACTAGACCTAGATGACAGGATTCCAACATAACTGTGAACTGCTTAATGTTTCTAATTATTTCATAGTTTTGCAATCTTTGGATGGTGTATACAAACCACCAACCCCCCCACCCTCCTTCACCACCAATTTTGTGTTTGAATGCAATATGCAGGTAGATGTTGATGTCCAAACAATCAAGGCAAGGATTAAAGAAGACAAGGAGAAAGAAAACCATCAAACAGGTGCAGGATAACCTACTGTATCACATTTTGTTTTGTATTGCACTCACAACCCTGATTCCTATGTGACTATGTGTGCTTCTAGAGCATAATTAATCAGTTCTCAAACTGATAATTTAGATGAATGCATTTGTCACTTGGATGTTTATCAAGTGTGTATACAAAATAGTATCGCACAATAAATGAATCCTTTTGTTGAGAGATTTGTAGGGTAATTGGACAGCCCATTTAACTGTTCATATCAAGGTTAGTCCCACTACTGGAGCAAGTTGCAAAGACAGGTAGGTAGTGGTTGTCATCTTTATGTACTCTTTCACAACCTTTTTGTGCTCCATCCAACATGGGAGTGGGTTATGCAGCCACAAGGCAGCAAGTTCAGTCATCCAGTTGCCATGTTCAAGTATTTGTCTCAACTGTCCTCAGAAGTTGTGTTTTTGAATTCTTTCTGATCTTGACATGTTTTTCCTGTTGACTGAGACATCCTTTGTTGAATGGTTGTGAACTCGGTTGGTTCCCCTGTGCAGGACGCACACCAGGTACAGTACAATCAAATCAAACTTCAAGAAACACCACTCCCCACCAAAGGTCCCTAATTGGCTGCAATAATAGTGCAGCCAATCTCATTTACAAAATGATATGAATTTTTTCTTGTAAATGATTTCAGAACATTGGAGAATTTCAGAAATGATCTGGCACAACAAAACTAGGTTTCCCTGGAAGAGAAGAAATTCATGACACTAACATTACATTATGCAAGCAAGCTGTTTCTCTCGAAGGATTATAATTTATGAATTTTCCTCTCAAGTCCTAATGTCAAATAATGCAAACAGAGCATTGCCACAACCTTTCTCAAAAGCATGTGGTGAGTTGTAATTGAGGTTGCCACACTCTTGTTTGGGTAAGTGGGAAGTTTTCAACATAATCTGGACGCTCTACTGTAATTGGATTATTTGATACAAATTTTAATTTGCCATTTTCATGTTTGTCAGGTCTGGGAATTTTTCCTTTCTCTTCCAGACTGCTCATCAAACTCCTCCCCCAAAGCACACCCCATTAGGAGTAGCGATTCTAGTATCTAAATAATAATACATCACCTCATTTGAATGTAAAACCCCCATCTACTCATGACATTTCAATTGGAGTGCCTCAAATGAAAACACAAGATTGACATTTTTGCTGAGGACAATATACATGATACATGATACATATCTTTGCCTACATTCTAGTTACTCAAGGTTCAATGAACGTGGTTTTCAAGAACTCCAAAGCATGCCTACAGTTAAAATCTGCAGCTGTGAACCTGGCCCTACAAAAGATGACATTTGCACTGCTAGATCATTTTTGAGCAAAGTAACAGTATATAAATCTGACAGACAGTAGCTGATTTTCTTTGGCCTGAATCTTCCACTGTGCTAGCATTGTGTAACAAAAAAGTGAACTATCAGCTCTCTATCAGAAAATTCCTAAGGCAGCACAGGGAAGATGTGTACATGAAACATAAGTAATTCTGGCCAATTAAATATAAATTCAAAGATACAAGTATCTCATTTTCAGGATGCTGTTTAAAGCAAACTCTGCCTGTCTCTTAGGGCTCAGCTAGAGACAATTCTTTTGCTACAAGTTGAACCCTAGAAGGTTATTCAACTAGGCAACAAAAGAACTGTCTCCTGCTGAGCCTTAAGGTATGGGCAATATTTGCTCTCAACCACATTCTGGAAAGAGGGGATGCTTGTGTCTCCAAACTTATATCTAACTCACCAGAATTGTTTGTTTGCCTTGCATGCTCCAGCAGCACCTGTGCCTGGTGCCTACCCATATTATGTCTCCCAATCCATAATGCCCGAGGTATTTTCCCTTTTCAAGCATGCAGCCACCATTGTCCAGGTCCAGCTCTATGCCTACACAAGTAATAGGCACAGTTTAGGAGGGTGAAAAAGCTGTACATTTCCACACATGGCACAACAAGCTCGATAGCATTAGTGAACTGCAACAACTAATCATTAGTCTTTGTCAATAGCTGTTCCAACCAAACGAGTTCTAAAACATCAGATACTCTTGGCTTAAAACACATATGAGTTGAAACTGGAAGCCATGCTCACAAGTTTGACAACGCACAATCCATACTGCAAATTAAAAACCCAAAGTTAGTTGTGGAAAACTCTAAGCCCAAGAAATTAGAAGCAAGTTCACAACCACAACAGAAACTTTGCTAACATTGAAACTATTAGGATGTCTTGCTTCAAACGTGCAGAAAAGCCTACTTCATGGTTGGAAGACTCATGGTGACCCAAGTTCCATCTATTCTAGTGCTTCTCCTCCATCAAATTGTAAGTTTCAGATACACATGTGCAGCAAGAGATTATGCAATTATCCAAATGCTCATTCATTCTGTCACCCCTTGTCAACACACACCAATGACAGAGGCCTGGACCTGCTTCAACCTGGAAAACTCCACCCTCTTTAAACTCATCTACAATGAAAACAAGGACGTCCTTAAGTCATGCTTTTGGTGCGAAATACAACCCAAAGCAAACAAAAGGAATAAGGTATTGTGAATGAAATGACTCGAAACTTAAAAAGAACAAGGACATCGCAACAAGTCATGCTGCTTGCATGAAACTTCAAAACCACTCTAGAGGGTTGTGGACATGGGTGATCTTGTGTACGATCTACTTAAAATCATAAGCCAGAAAACAATCTCGTGAAAAAAATCAAGGACGTACTTAATTCACATGCGTTTGGTGTGAAGTAGGTACAAGCAGAGGAATACTTGAGACTGAAGTGACTCGAAGAAAAGTTAAGAATACCTGGCGTAGCGATGTATGCGGTCTCACGCGACTCCCAATGTAGACATAATAATGGGCTCTTGTTTGAGCCCTTTTTTATAGTTTTACTAGAGGGAGGACTTTGCGCAAAACATATGGGATATAAGTGTGCTACTATTGTGAACTTGAGGAACAAATTGAGAACATAATAAATAAGCATTGAGCACTTGGTGACAACACATGAAAGACATTTGGGAACCCCAACTTCCAAAAGAATCCAATTTCTGGCTGAGAATTAACCAGAATTCATCCACTGAGCTCTGTTGTGATTGGCCCAGTAGTTACTAGTAACTCTGGCAAAACGTTTTTGATCATCATGTCAAAAGAGTTTGAATCAAGCTCATTCCATAATTATGATGGGATGGGGGACAGTCTAGTTATTTATCTCTGAAGGAAGGTAGTTTGTTTTGTTTTGTTTCGTAGTTATGAGTTCCACCGAACCAGGATGCTTCAGATAGTGTTCTTGGTGTCTTTCAAAAGCTCTCAACGAGGAGGGGGTGCATGGGCTTGGTTCCATGGCGTTTGGACTTGCGATGCAAAAGTTCTTGAATATTGAATGATTTCTTCATTGAAAATTAAATTAAATCGTAACTAAAAATTTCGGAGGAATCGGAACGTGCCTTCTGTGTTGTTGGAAAGATCTTGATGAGCAGGATTTAATGGAATTTATTTGGTAAGATTTGGATTCAGAGTGTGGGAGATATTGATTTTTAAGTGACTTCTACCGCTGAAAATTCAAATAAATTCCCAAAAACCAGGTTTTGGAAGGAAAAATCAGTTGAGGATGTGGTAACACTTGGGCCAACAGAACAGGCCACATTAGTCAGGCTTGAAGTGAAGTTTAACTATAGCTAGTATAGCATGTACGGGTAGTGCAAGTGTGAACTGGTTACAGAATTAATTTTTCCTTTCAAAACCATTTTTGTAATTTAATTAAAATTTCTATGACAAAAACTACTCAAAATTCAATATCTTCTGCACCTTAGGTCTAAAAGTTTCCAAATCACCTTCATTAGATCCTACCCACTGAGTACTTTCCAATAATACCAAGAGCAAGGCCAAATTCTCATACAACTTTTAATTTTCATTTAAATAAATTTTCAATGAAAAATTGTTCAATAATCCATAATTTCTCCATCATAGGTTGAAACATTATGAAGCCAACTCAATGAGTTACCCATTGAGGACTTTTCAACAATATCAAGAGCGTGGCAAGAGGCATCATGGTTTGAGAGATCTCAACAATGAAAAAACACACAAAGTGCAAAAGTGATGCTAAAACCCTCTCTGTAAATAGCTAGCCCTATCACACATTGAATCTTAGTTTTTAAAACTGGTGCTTCTCAAGTTCAAATTTTTTTTGCTAGTTAGTGCAGGTATATTATATTTATATATCCTTGGGTAAGGTATAAATGTTTTTTTATTCATCAAGAATATATTAACATTAAAATTCTGGTACATGGTTATTCAATGGATAACCCCCCATCATATACCCCTATTTGGGGTTTAATGGATATGTATTATTTATTTATTTGATTTAAAATGAAGAAAAATGTCCATGTTTTGAAAATATTTTAAAAAATTTCAAGGGCCAAACAAAATTGGGATCATGCACAAATCCCATGTCAAAATGCAAAAATCAAAAAGTTTGATTCATCCTTGAATACAAATATGCAATTAACAGATTAAAAAAACTTTGATTTGCTCAATGAAACATGGAGCTCAACTCCTTGATGCTGAATATAAACATGAAGAATGTTGCAACTAAGGACATTTGTGACACTTTTGTGAATTAAACATTCACTCTATGCTTGGGATCAATGCTAATGTTCAATTGTTTGTTGACCACGTTCTAACAAATTGGCAAAAATGAAAACATCCTCAAATTGGCAAAATTGGAAACAATCACAAACCAATTTTATATATATATCAATTTCATGGCCTACTTACCATAATCTTACTTACCCAAACTTTTGGCATGTATCCCTTTGCAAGTATGGATTTATGTCTTTGCAAGTATATCCAATGGTGTAAATAGGGTATTATTTCTTTAAGTTACATACCTTTCAGTATGCACATCATGCATGTATATTGAATTTTCTTTAAAAGATTAGGTAACTTTGAAAAATAATATACCATATTTGTACTCAAATATATCGATAAAACATATACTTGCACAACACTGGTCCTAACCTCCTGAGGTGTTTTTCTATATGTTTTTAGTGAATTAATTCCAATGGGTTGTCTTGACTTCCATCGTTTGGGCCTTGCCTTCATACTATGCGTTAAACCACTAAATAACATTAAACCATTGGGGGGTTGGGGGGAGGTCTTTTGGTCCCAACCACTAGAATATCAATGTTTATTACCAAATAATAGTGTACCATGTGTAATTAATTTTAAATGTGAATTTTTTGGAATATTAAAAAGGGGGTGCTAAATTTCTTTTGTTGAAAAATAATAATAATGACAAAAACTATCAATTGTGAGTTGAATGAAAATTTTTTTTACTATTGATTTTTTTAAATCAACAATGAAACAATTTTGGAATTTTTCAATTTTCAATCACCAAAAGTGAGAAAAATATATTATTTGCATATTTGGTTTTCAACTTGTAACCATAAATATAGAAGGTTGATTAAATATTTGTATTCCATATCTTGGTTATAGTTAGATTTGGCTAAATTTTCTTGGGTATGATTGCCATCTTTTCAAAGCTTCAAATCCATGATGGTCACTTGAGCTACATAAAAAATTTCTTAAAAAAACATTGATCGTAATCACATGAAATGAAAAATATGAAGATGCATTTATCATATTTAATGATTTTAACATATATATTTTAAAACTTCCTCCAAAATAGTTATCATCCCTTAAATAATGATGAACCTAAAATATATATCATTTGAGTAAAAAGAAGATAAGGTTAGATAGAAATATTTACCAATTGGGATAGGGGACTAAAGCTTGGGTGAACTCGCATCCACATTGTTTCCATGATCAAAATCTTAAATCCATTTAAATTATTTTCAAATATTACAAACAGTTCATGCATAGATGGAATCAAGGTTTCTAAGTTCAAATCTAACATTTTTGGGGCTTAATATGGCCATTACAAGGCTTCATTCAAAAAGGTGAAGGTACTAAAATGGGTGTTAGTTCACCATAACTAGTAATTAAAAAACTAGCAAAACAATTAAACAATAAGATGGGGTATGTATTTATTTTTTTATATAGCCATGAATATATTAGGATAAATATCTCCATATCAATGTTGCTTGGTTATTTGATTTGGCATGACCAGTTTTTGTTACAGCTACTAAAAACCAAACAAAATTTAGTCACCTAAAAATGAAAGGGAGGTGATTTTGAGATGGAAATCCTTAACATTTTGAATGCAAGTTCAATAAGATTTACTAGAAATTTGCAAGGAGCAAAAAAAAGGTTACAACAAATATTATTTCTAAACCTAAATCCTTCTAGTCAAATAAATTTTGTTATTTTAGCTCTATAAACCTCAAGGGATCAAACTTTTCTTGATTTCCTTTCAAAAAGCCAGCTGGGTGTTGATGAATGTGGCAGCTCATCGTTTAACAACAAAAACCCCACAAATGTTACCCCAACATCATTACATAGTTTATTTCAGAAGTTAAACAGAGACTAAGAATATAGTAGGTAGTTGTGATCATTTACACGTCATAGTATCTTCTTGTTCCAAAATCCCTAGAGCTCCCACTATATCACAAGTACTCTCTTTTCAGAATAAACCACATTACACATTCACATCAAAACCCCCCAAAACCTTGACAAAGATGATGACTATCACTACAATCGCTCTTGAAATCTTTAGACTTTTTCATCATTTCCCTTGATTTGGTCCCTAAAATGCAAACGCTAGAGCTCCTATTCCCTTCCTAACATTCTTAGCACAACAAAAAATCAAGCGCCAAGTTCAAGAAAAGAAAAAGTCCAGAGGAACTTCCAACCCCAATTGATTATTATTAAAATCCAAACAAACTCCAAACTTCCTAATTAAGAAAATTGGAACTTAGCTTCTCCCACTCACTAAAAGAAAATCCCCCTTTTCCTTCTCCTTAGCCAACTTCATATAATTTTTCTTTGTCCACATCCTTCCACTCCTTTGAAAGCTCAGCACCAATCATCTCCAAAAATTACGACTCACACTCCCCATAAATATTGTCAATTAAACAGCCAAGATCTCGTTCCATCATTGAAACCAGCTCACCAAGCACTCACACTAACCTACAAAACAATAAACAAAGCCAAAAACAAAAAACAAGTAATTAGACTTTCGGTGTCCTTGAAGCACAATTACTTCAGCATCATCTACCACACAATTGAATTAGGGTTTTTACTTTCATTCATCCACAAAATGTTTGACACTATTTTTAGGTCACACTAGGTCCAATTTTTGGAATTAGTTCAAGAACTTTTGGGAATCAGACCCATAACCAAGTTTTTGATTCTATTCATGTGTGGAACCAAAACCAAAATTAAGATTTAGAAAGAAATACCATTAAAGTTGGGCAAACATTAAACATAAGCAACAAATTAAATGTGAGACAATTTGCAACATGCCCTAACAATCAAGGTTAGAGACCTAGAATAAGAACCTCCCCATTTATTGTATTAAACTAATTAACCGAACTTATTTTAACCCCCCCCCCCCCCCCCAAGCTAAAACCTCATTCATTATTTTTTTCAATTCACCCACCAAAACTTTAGTTTTGCCTTTGTTTCCCCAAAACCAAAATTTTCCCCACCTACACATCTTTTCAAATCCTAAATCCCTCCTTATGACTCCCAACCCATTTTTGACAATGTTCACATCCATTCACTTCCTTGGATACACACAAGAAGACAATCCTTGACAGAAGACAATGTTTCCATCAAGATCATCTTCTCCGTGGAGCAAGATCATCTCCTAAGGACCATTTTTTTCCTTGGCCCAATCTTCTCTCCAAAGAATGTCCTCTCCATGGGCCCATCCATTCCTTAGTTTAGCCTATGTGCATTTCACCCCGGGGCAACATGATCTTTTCATTAATCCCATCTTCTCCCCAGGGAATTGTCTTTACTTCGGGCCACATTCATTCTTCAACCCCATTTCTTCCTTAGGGAATTATCTTTTTTCTGGGCCACATTCTTTCTCAACCCCATCTCCTCCCCAAGGAATTGTGTTCTTCTCAAGCCCATCTTCACCCTAGGGCAACATCTTCCCTAGGCCACATCTTTACCCTCATACAAGATCTTTTTCCTAGGCCACATCCTCACCTTGACCCCATCTTCACCCTAAGGCAACAAGGGCTAGATCCTCTTCCTAGCCCCAACTTCTCCTCAAGGAACTACATTCTCCTTTGACCCCATTTTTAGCCTAGGGTGACATCTTTTCCCCAACCCCATCTTCAACCTAAGGCAACATCTTTGCCCCAGGCCAAATCCTTTCCCTGATCCCATTTTCAACCAACAACACCATCTTTTCCCCAATTCACATCTACTCCCTAGCCCTATCTTTTTCCCATGTTCGCCTTCTCCTCAAGACCATCTCCTTGGGCATTGTCCATCTTTAAAAACACAACTTCTTTTTGGCCCTATCTTCTTTTTGAGGATCCATCTTTTCCCTAAGCCCCGTTTTTTCCCCAAACCCATCATCTTCTTAAGAAATCTTCTTCTTGGCTCTCTTTGAAATGTTTTTAAAATTGTCATTATTTTCAATGTATAATGTTTCCATGAAAAACTCATTATTGCATGTAGGGATGGTTTTTATCGTGAAACCTTAACTTGAATGGCACATCTAGTTGTTGACAACCACCTTGTTCCCCTAAAGAGACATTATCCATCTATTTTTGGGGAAAATTAAAAATTTGTCAAATGATGGCATAATTATCTCATTATGACTAATATAATTTATTGATGACAACATCAAATCCTTCTATCCCCATGGACAAAGGAAATTTGCACTTTCTAGACAAGGTTTAATCTTTCTGAATTTAATGTTCATTCCACTTGTAATTTTTGCATTTTGTTTCTTATCTAATCTAAGAGAATGTTCTCCTACTTTTGTCTTTATGTTGCACATTTGAAGTTTAATCTTCAATGAAGCAATCTATCGCATGAGCCTAGAGCCTAAGCTTAAAGCCTAAAGTTGGAACTTAGGATGGTAAAGTGTATTTTCCTATACACATGCAAGTAAACTTCAAGAATTTAATTGCAAAATTAAAGTTGTACCAATAAACTTAGAAGCAAACATGGGGATGAATGTAAGCAGTCATCTTACATTATAAATGAATGTTTTATTTTATCATTAAATTATTATGGATTAAAAAAATTGCATAATTTTAATTAACTATAACTTCATTTTACACAATCTAATTATATTAAAAATACTATTTGTTGAATACTATATTGTAAATTCCATTTTAGATGTATTTCATGGTTATGGTTTAAAATGCCATTATATAAAAAATGTCTTAACTACATTACCATCACTATGCTAAAATCCACCCCGTGGTCATTAATTAAAGTTTTTTAAAAAAAACTTATTTATTTATTTTTATCTAGGCAAATTGACCTAATGTTGTTGATGATAGTGGGTTTTTTCCTCCCTTTCTTCTAAAGGTGCTACAACTTTTTTCAAACTATTTATAATTATCATTGACAATAATGGGGGGTTTTGTTTTTCATTCTTTGTCAAGGGTGTCGTGACTTTTTCAAATTAACCAATGTTGTTGATAACAATGGGTTTTGAATGTTTTAAATATTTTTAGACTACATAATGTCATTACTGATAATGGGTTTCTGAAATAAACTAAAATTCAGTTTTAAACACTTTAATTAGCTTTCTTCAAACAACCTACTATCATAGATGACAATGGGGTTTGTTTTATAATTATTCATTTCAAAACACCTTAGTTTTCCATGAAATAAGTATATAATCTTGTTAACAACAATTGGGGGGGGGGGAGACATTCATTCCATGATAATATTTTTGAATTACTTAACATTGTTCATGAAAATGATTTTTTAAACAAAATTTTAAAATCATTTTAGTCCCATCATCATACATTCCCCTACTATCACAACTTCATTATCCATCATTATTAAATGACATTCAACTTTGAGATATTAATATTTGAACAACAAATGAAGATGGATATAAATCATTTTGAATTTATTTATCTTCCAATCATGGATGAATTTCATCCAATGATTTATTTATTTAATCCAAAATCATAAATGAAATTCATCTATGCAAAAATGACATTCACCCATATGAAATCATTCATCTATGGACATATTCATCCATGTAGGTGGATTAAAATCACATTAATCTTTAAGTTCCAAATTCAAAGCTCCAAGCTTAAGCTTTACACTCATGCACAAACCATCTTTAGTTTCCAACATTGTGGATTGAAGTGTTTTATGTTGTTACAAAAATGATTGATTCTAGAATTGATGTTATTTTTGTGAAATTCATTGGTCCAACCAATGTGAAATTTTCTTTTTTTGCATGTTTATATTTTTAATTCAACACTTTTCCCAAAATCACTTCACCTACCACAAACTCCAAATTTGGGTGAAGATGTAAACGAATGGGCATGGTTTCCATAGACTTTGTTCATACATAATCATTCCATGGTTGAAAATACTAATGTTGGATGGTTCTTTGGTTTTTTATAACCATTGGGTCCAAATATAACAATGGATTTAAAGACCCAACCTAATTCTTTTTTTCTTTTTTCTTTTTATCTTTTAAATACCTAAGCAAGGTTTCAAAAATTTGTAGATAATAATTTTACCCAATTTTCAAAATGCCAATTCTCACACATCTCATACTAGCTGGTTTTCAAAAGTGATTCTCACATAATTGTTATTAGAAATTTTATTATTTTAAATATAATTTTTTCATTTTTTAAAATCACAAAATTGCACAATTTTTTTTTCAAAATTTTTTGTCTACTATTTCATCCCATTCAAATGAACTTCAAATTCTTTTAATTCCTGTCCAAAATCTAAATTTACTTGAATTAATTCCATTAAATTGGAAGGTGATTTCAACAAACTTTAAGATCACTTGGCCACTTTTTGTTCACAAAAATAAATTAAATTTTTTTTTTTGATTATAAGTGACATTTCTTTAGGTTTATAAGTATGCTTGTTAAGAAAAAAATTCTTTCAATTTCAATTTATACCCTACAATGGCTAAGATTTGATGGGTCAAAAAACCAATTGCAGGAACCATGGTTTTATGTTGCCCAACTATTGAAGATGGCACTTGATGTCTTTGGGATCGGCTTGGTAATGTTCGAAAATCAATAATTCCTTGGTGACAAGTTCCTTCGTTAGCTTGGTTGTGGATGCAATTTATTGAAAAATATCCATATTAAAATTTTTCATTCCTTGTATCCTACACATCCAACAAATTTTGTAATTGGATGCAAACAATGATAACACTTCAAAAACATAGGATATAGGATCTTCTATCATATTCGTCCACAATACTTACACCTTCCTCTTAGCCAACAAAAAAAGATATTAAACGAAGGCTTTTGAATTTAACATTTAACATTAAAGATAACATGTTGTGAGCCTTTTTTCTTCATATCTTCTTTAGAAAAAAAAAAGAAGAATATAAAACACCACAAATTTCCCTTTTAATGTTGGAAGCAAAATTCAAAGACAATTCAAAAGCAATCCCAAAATCATCATCAATCAAACCAAGTAGGGTAGATGGGTTTATAATTCCTTCCTTGAGTTTTAAACACATAGCAATGGTAGGTTGTAATGCATCAAAAAGCAACCAATGGATACTAGATCAATTTAAAGCACAACTAATCACAACAAGAAATAAAGAATCCATTAATTATTTTAAAAATATATCAAGTAAGAAGAGGAAACACTCTTCTAATTATTTTAACAATATTCTACCTACTGTAATAAAGGATAATAACATCCTTGAATTGCAAGGCTTTTTAAAACATGATTTTGCTAACAAACTTGTAATCAAATTTAAACATGCAATGCTAGAATTTTTAACTAACACAATTCAAAAAGATTTTTAAAAAAAAAAGTTGTGAAAAAAACTTATGATTGAAAAAATTGCAATAGATTGAAATAATCACCTTGTCTTCAATGGTGTATTTAATTTTCTTAAGGGAAGGTTAAAATTTAAACAAGCCTTGTTCCATTCTTGTCTACCCTTCCCAAATTTTTAGGCCAAGTTATACATTTTTACAAATTTGATTTTGTTGATTTCATTGAAACAAACTTCAAATTTTTACAAACTTTTTTGTCAATAATAGCATATTGACATGCTTTGGAAAAAACATGGCCAAAAGGAGTACCCTAAAAATCAAGGACTTCACATTTCACAATAGATTTCAAAACAATTGTTATAGTAATATTCAAATTTGAGCCCTCATTTTTGACATAAACAATGATTTTTTTTCTTAACCCATATTATTCAAGCAACTTTGTCATATTGTTGGCCAATGATTGCCTTAGTAGTTTTTGTGCATAAAAAAAACCAATAGTTATTGTTTTGGTTACTAATTAAATCCCAAAAAATTAATAACAAGAGAAAATATATCATGTGACCCTTTGGACATCCACAAGTGAAAGTTTGTTGTCACATAAATACAATCTATTAATATTGGCAAAACATATACTGGTTTCATTTTCTCCATTAATTAGGCAATATTTCTTGAGAAAACTACTTTCTAAAAGGGAAGACCACTTTAGAAGACAAATATAAAATCAAATGCTTAAACCAAACACTTTCAATAAATAGCAATGGCAAGTTATTTCCACAATCAAAAGGCCAAGGTCTTGCAAAAAAATCTTTTTACTACACATCATCCTTTTGGAGGTTCTTTTACAAAAAAATAAAATAAATTACATTTCTTTGGACATTAAGCCTTTTCTTTGCTAATTATTTTTCAACACTTTCTATCATTTGATTATTAACCTTTTCTTCAAGTTTTTTTGCAATTATGGAATGATCTACATTTACATGTTTCTTCAAAACATTTATACCATAAGTCTGATAATATCTTATTAAACCTTTTTGTTTTTACTTCTTTGATTAGGAACATTTATAAGATTAACATAACAAAAAATACATCTCATGACTTGATGATTTGCTCCTTCAACATCTTTCCCATCATTCACATAATAAAAAACCAAACGTAGAACATTTTTATCATGACCTTTCCAAATTTTTCTTTGAACATGCAATTTGTGAAAAAAAAATTCATTCTTTGTCCTTCATTCTTTTTAACCCTATTATTTTCTATTTGAACATTTCTATTCTGATTTTTCCACATTTTCTTTAGTGTTCATTTCATTTCCATTACTTTTATTTTAATCGTCAATCATAATCAGATTTTCATTTTGACTAGACTCCCCCATTTTCCACCAAAATATTATTTAACCTAAAGAAGAAATTGAAAATAAGTATTTTTTTTTGCCAAAATAAAGGTTCTGGTTATTTTGGTCTTATTTATGTTATAAAAATCAGCTTAAACATTATAAGAAATTTTAAAAAAATAATTACAAAAATGCAATGTGTAAAATGACATGCACAATGTCCAAATAATTCTTGCACACAATAAACAAACATGTCAACTAGAATTTCCCAAAAAAAATGGACAAGAAAAACAAGGAACAAAAGTCACCAACAAACAAGCATTTGAAATAATTAAACAAAAACCCACCTTCAAGTCTAGCCTAAAAAAGCTTGAAAGAGGAGGAGGCAAGTTGAATTGGAAAGTTTGTTTCTTCTCCCACACTTGCAAAAACATGAAAAGGGAAAGTGTTAATTTAAAATAGGAGGAACAACATTAATGTTCAAAGGAAGAGCAACACCAACATTGAGGGGGGAACAAAGAGGTACTTGAAACATGAGGAATAATAATTGTGTCAAAAGGAGTAACAACCATGTTGCGAGGAACATAATTGCGCCATGAGGAGCAACATTTGTGTTGAGGAGGAGCGACATCAACATCGAGAAACATGAGTAGGAGTAGCATTGAAAAGGAGTAGTAGTAGGAGTTTAACAACTAATTCAACAAGATGACAAAACACAAAACACAATGAAAAAGAAGAAAAAAAAACAATGCTTTATATAATCCTTGCACTAAGTGGCATTGTCTAGAGCCGAAAGCCTAAGTCTAATTATTGACTATTGACTTTTAAACCTTAAACCTAATTATTTCCCTAACCTTGAAACCTTGATCATGAAATTTTTTAATATCATGTTAGGGCTTCAAAATTATTTATATATATATATACTATCAAGATTTCAAATGACCGGTTCTCATTTTTCAAAGAACCCTACAAGCTAGGTTTCATATAGGGGATCACCCAACATGATATCTTGTGATATTAAAATTAAGAATTAGCTTGAAATTTTAGTTGGTTTCCACATATTTTCTCATACTCACCCAACATTGGAAAATATATGACTTTCTATATGGCAAATAGAATTGACCTAATGAAGAAACACAATTTGTTCTAAAAAGAAATGTACTCCATTTCTTCTTGATTCATTCGAGGCACCTACAATTAATAACTATCTCACAATATTGGCACATCATTATACTTTTAGGCCTAAGGATGAACATGTACAATGAATCCATTAGGAAGCCAACCTTAAGAAGAGTGAAGCCAACATATAACAAATCCATCAAGGCTAGCTATTAACATGACTTTAAGGTTGGGTAGAGTTATGTTGCACGTGATGTGACTATTACATTATTATCACATGGAAAATGTTGATAGCTAAGGTGTTCCTTATCACAGGTGTTGAACCACAATGTTTAAGGATATGTGTTGGGAATATGCACCATGATTGGTGGAGGTCATGAAAGATTGGATCAAGGACAATGTTAAGCTTGGTTTATTAGTTTTTGCAAATCATGACAAAACATGAGAACATTCATTTGATTAGGACCCCATTGAAGAATCATGGATTCGCAATCATGTACCCCTTGGGATTTTGGCAAGTGAACCAAAATGAAGCAGTGGATGACGCTTTCAAGGAGGGTCCAACCAGGTTCAGTTAACCAACTAGTGAACAGGGAGGTTTGTGCTTTGGGTCAAGTCATGAGGGTTTGTAACCCTTACTATTAAGGCAAGTTATAAACTGCACCACATTTAATTTGTTGCTCCTATTTAGTGTTTGCCCAATTCAGGCTAACAGAGGTTCATCTGCAGTTAACTGCAGGTTCTGATCTGGATGACCTCGGATCAGGTCTGAATTTCAAAACTGGAACTTGAACTAGAACTTAAAGTGAAACCAATTTTTATTTTTTTTAAGAACTGGATTCCTGGTTCCATTTATTTGTAGAACCAAAACTAGACCGGTTCTAATTTATTTATTGGCTTTGCATACCAAGGCAAGGATATTGTGTTTAGATTCATTGTAGAGTATAGTAGCTTAATGGAATTCGGCCCCTAGGTAATAGGTCTGTTATTATATGAGGATTTTTGAAAGATCGTATTTTGACTTGTGTTGAAACATGTGATTAGTTATAATGTGAAAGATTTTGGTTTTTTTTAGAGGGTTTTTTCAAGGCTATATATTTGCATGGTGAAAAATTTGAGTTTCCATAGTTCTTCTTTTGCCATGAGATACTTTTTAACATAAATGGCAAGGCATAGTGTGACACACCCTTTGTTAAAACTGAGACCAGAGGTTCTGCATAAAAATAAAGAACTGCCCAACTCTGCATATCACCATTTAGGTACTTTAAAAAAAGTGGGAACTGTAGTACGCACACACACTATGGGACACTGCAAAGAAGTACAATGCAAGTTGGAACACACAAAAGCCATGACTGTAAGGGGCAAAGAGGTCCTCCTTTAGGCCTGTTTCACCAACTAGTTTTAAATAACTCGGGACCGTAGTATACAAACATTTTGGGACACCATACGGAGTGATTACTGACTACTAGGCAAAATAACTGGGAACTGTAGTACCGTAGTACACCAACACTGTGGGACACCGGAGTGACTTGTGAGTGAGTGTGAGACAAGTTGGAACACACAACACACAGAACCCGTGAGTGTAAATGAAATAGGACCCAATGCATTCCCCCTTTAGGCCCATTTCACCAACTAGTTTTAAATGAATGGGAACTGTAGTATATACAATCTACATGGGACACCATGGTGAGTGATTACTGATTAGCAGGCAAGAAAATGGAAGCAGTATTTTTTTTTCTTTTCAATTTTGTGATGTAGCCAAGGTGGTCGTGATTCTCATCCATAAGCTGTTTAAGCCAAATTTGGTTACTAACAAAAACATGAAAGGAAAAAGTTCTAACATTCTTATGTATTTTTGGATACCTTCTTTAACCATGTATAGAAATTTGGCAAAGTTATAGGTTTTTTTTCAATTCGAATTTTGTTGATATTTTTCCAAAAACCCATTGATTTTGCTAAAAAAAAAGCAAAATTTCATTACAATGCAAACTTTTGCACTAAAAAAGCCAATTGGAAGAGGTGCCCTTTTTTGGACAACTTCATAATCTATGTAAAATTTTTACAGGCCATAATTCATTGAAGCTACTTTAAGTAGGATAATTTTAGGTTCCATAATTAATAGTTATTATTTAAAGAGTTCCAAAGTAGAATATGTTATGCCCGTTCCCAAGTAAAGTGACATGAAATTGTGTCTTTTCAAATCTGTGTCTTTTTAAAGGTTTTATTTCAACATCACATCTTCAGCATAAACTTTTTCTGCCCTTAAACTCACAATCTTCTTTATCTTATGTTGTAGCTTCCTTCTCCCAAACAACCATCATCTCTAACGAGCACCACTTCATATATTTCCATTTAGGCTCTCATGCACTTGCATTGTAAAAACAAATAGTCACCATCACTTACAGTGAGCAAAAAACAAAAGCAAACACACAACACATCCAATCCAACATCAAAATTCTTGATACATCCCTCTTCTAGAACTTCCCACCGTAGAAAGAGGACAATCATTTTAACGATCTCCTACCTTGAACCCAAAGTGGAATTGATCAGCCCAACACCAGTGTTTTGTTTGGGGGCAAAATTTGACCAATTTTCAACCTGAAAAATATGATTTTAACCTATACAAACGATTTTCCATGAAAAAAAAGACTCAAATCCAAGATATTTCGAGAAAAAAGTTTTCAGATTGTCACATTTTTATGATGAGTTCCAGTAGGTAGTCAAGAATATAGAAGGATCCTGTTTGTGTTTTCTTTACTTTCATATTTAGTCTGTAACTAAATCTGGCTAATTCATTTTATGGATGATCCCACCTCAGCTACATCACCAAATTGAAAAAAAAAACCCCTACCCAACACCCTAATTAACCTCCTTTCAAACATCTGCAAACTTCATGCCATGTTGTAAATCTGTTTTCAAATTAATTTGTGTTAAGATTGGGTCTATTATCTAAGGCGATCACACGTCCAAAGTTCAAACTTAGCTGCTAATAACTGGCATGATAAGAAACTTTTTCCCCAAAATATTTTGTTTTGTTGAAATGTAGGATTAAAAAACATCTCCTACAAACCACATCAAACACCCACTGATGGTGCACACCAAATTCTAGGGTGTGGTATAAGAGCCTTGGGGATTGTAGTATACAAACAATATGGGACATTGTACTGAGTGGGTTAACTGGGAAGTTTGAACATTTCAAAACCATGAACATAAAAAAGAAAAGAAAAGAAAGATTCAAGAGGTCCCTAGACCATTTCATTAGCTTTTTAAAAATAATTATGGATTATAGCATACAAACGTTATGAATAATGGGATAGTACATGTGCAATAAATAAAATCATCCATGGCATAGAAACGGTTCAAACATATGAGGATTAATTTTTAATTGAATTAAATCTTTACCAACACATGACTAGATTAATCAAACTAAAGTCCACACATGACACATACCACAAATATAAAAATTTACATCCTTTCAGATTAAAATCAATTGGGTGCCGAAAGCTTGATTTTTATGTGGTTAATATAAGACCATTCAAAAAATTATTTGACTAGATCTGAAATAAAAATGCAAAATAAAACTTGTTTACCAAATGAATTTTGAGATCATGAAATAAAAGTGAGAAAAAAATGTTACAAAGTAAAGGACCACATAAAATTTCTGAAATTTCAGTATTTCAAATAAAAAATTCGTAATCAAAGCTCAATTGGCTTTCAGCTGAATCTATTTTGGTAGGTTGTGAGATACTAATGAACTTAAAAATATAACCCTGAGTTTAGTTATATCTTTGCTGTGGAATTATTTTCTATATTACTTTTCTTTCCTTTTCTGAGAATTACAACTGCAAATAAAAATAAAGTCATGGAAAACAAACAAGAATGTAAAAAAACCAAAGACAAGATAAGGTCTGGTAAAACTCTATTGCATTGCTGAAAAAGTTCACATGAAAATGAAGTGCAAAAAACACAATTCATGTTTTCAGTCTCCAAGAACATAAGCTAAAAACTTCTACAAAAAATCTCTTTTTGAACATGGTAAAATTGGGTTTTTTATCCCCAAAAGACATTAGTGTTGTCCACCTTGTAGAACCATTGAGAAAAAATTGGTTCCAATAAATTGGTCGATATTGGTTGGTACTTCTTATTGATTTTCCAATGATTCCTCAAAGGCTCATTGATCTACAAACTATTTCTATTGACCAAGAAATTAGAAAAAAAAATTATTTTTTTCAAAAGATTTTTGCTATTTAAAAATTGCATCCAAAGAAAAGATTATCACAAGTGCTTTAAAAACCTCACCTTATAAAGGCAACAAATGGTTCAACTTTAAGATTCCATTTCAGAACATTTGCACCATCATACCATTTCCAGCATGCTCTATGACAAGACATTTGAAGCCCATTGTGCCCAAATTTTATCATGTTCTGGCCCAATGGTAAGCGCTTGACTTACAACTTGACTAGTTTTTCCAATCTTTTGATTATCTTCCCTAATTTTTTGCATAACATTTTGTACATGATTTGGACTATCCCATCTTTCAATTACAAGCATCTCTCAATGTGTGTGCACACATCCCATCGACCTTATGGGTATCCACCTCTTACGTTGTGCTCATGGCAACAAATGCGCTAGAACCCATGATGTAATTCGCAACACCTTTGCCACCATTGGATGAGATGTTGGATACCACATGGGATGAGAACAATTACATGCGCTTCTCGTCAACCACATTCAACTCCTCTCATCAACAAGTCAACATAATGCTTACCAAAGATGACATTTGCACTTTAGTTGACATTGTTATTGTTGACCTAATGCAAGAGGATTTATTTTTTCAATCTTGTGCAACTCAAGGATTTGTTACATCAAATGCAAATCAAGCCAAGGAAAAGAGCTATCACAATTGACATTCCACTAATTAATTCCTCCCTTTAACAATTGAGATATGTGGTTACTTACACAAACATGCTGATGTGTTTTTACATGATTATGCCAATGCCATTTGTAGCTTGAAGGAGACAAAAGGTCCTCATCTTTCTACTTTGGTCACTTTTTTTTGTCAAAAAATTTCAATCACATTACAAAAAATGCAAACATCTTCCATCTTAAGTCAAGCAATAGCCATAGGCTTTGCTACTTCCCGACTTCCACCCCTTCGAGACACACCTCCCGTCACCACAACCGACCTATTACAAGCGTCAATTTTTGACATGTAAATATGACTTCCACAAGCGATTGGTTATGGACATACATAGATTTTCGTAACAACTTTTAACCAACTTGACATCTTATCACTTCTCCGTTTTCCTTTATTTTACTCCTTGAACAATTCCCTCATCTACAGTGTGTTTCGAAATAAAGATTTATAAGGGTTTAATAATAATAAATTCACGAAAGTCTTTCCTTGTGAAGATTGTCACAATCTTAACATATGCATTTATTGCATCATAGGTTTGTTACACAAAAAAAATTATTATCATGACTTGATAAGAAATTAACAAGATGAAAATATGAAAAAGAAAAAGCTACAAGATTCACACACAACCCTTTAAATATTTGCATGAATTATGAACACCATTCATATACATATGATACACATCATCATTCATCAACTTTAAGCCAATAACATTATGCCAGATACTAACCTTCTAAAATATCATCCTTCTATGGATGAATCACTTATTATTTGAAATCTATTTTTTAAGATCTTGTAAGTACATATTCAATTTTTACAAATGCACATATTTCAAATGCCCAAATCATGAATTTGTTATATATGCAGTAAGATTAAACAATATACATAATTTGTTACTATGTCCCCACAGTTCAATTCATGACCCTACCATTACACAAATAATAATTTTGCTCAACCAATGATGAATTGCAGCACACACCCAAAATATTCATTTTTTTCCCTCTTGTGAAGGGTAGGGGTGTGTTCAAGTTTTTGGGTCCCAATGTGTTCCCATCAAGTTCCCAATTCAGTTCCCAATATGTCACCCAAGCTCCCAATGTGTTTTCAAACATGTTGCCAATAGCACCCCACTTTGTCCCATAGGCTTTGCCCAATGTTGTCCTCTTGAGCTGATATAACTCAGCGAATATTAGAAATTATGTATTCCTATGTTTGGAGTCAAGACTATGTAAGTGTAAACTTTTGGCCTTTTGAGTGTCTGCCAACATCACGGTGGAGTCTTTCCATGCCCTTGGCACTTGCAATATACGGAATCTAAAACTTGATGGGGGTGAAGCTGGGCATGTAGAAGACAAGGTCGTAAAGCCAAATGACTCCAGCCCATCTCCACCCAAATTATGCATCGGACATTGGCAAAATCCCCATGTTGCACAAACTGCAATGAATGAAAGTTGCTCCCTGCAGTCCTATTCCCAGTGGGACTCATCAGATAAAATCTAAGAAACTGCAGAGATACTCCATGAATCACACTTAAGAACTAGAATGCCAAGAATGAATTAGGTCATAACCTTTGAAGTGTCAACCACAAAATATATTGGACCATCAGCTTCATCATGAATACCAGTGACCAGCTGCCAGAACTGCCCATTGACTTCATCACCTCTTGGCCGACAGTGGGTGTAGATAAGTTACTATGGCACTCATCAGATACCTGAACTCTACTCTTGCATATTAGAGACTGGTGTGCATATGCAATCCATCTGTGCCAGGGAAAAAGAGGAAAAAATTAGGCACCAAGGACAGGACAAGTAGCTCCACATTTGGGTATAGCATCTGTGTACTCAAATGAATCATAGAATCCGTGTTTTGTAGATGAGACACCATGATTAAGGATGGCAACGATGAGCACCATGAAGGGAGAGAAGTCAAACTGTCAAATCAATAATGCCATCAGCAGAAATCAAAGCTGAAAGCCCACAGGTTGTTATCTCTGAGCCACATCCGTAGCATCTGCAACTGTGATACCTATGCCAGCATTTCTTCAAGGCTGCTGGAGCATCTTTTATGCTGTTTGAACCTGTCATTCCACTACCAATGCTTCCTGTCTTGCAAATGCTTCACAATCTCATATCAATTGTGCAGTGTATAATAGCCTTCCATTTAGTACAATCTAAACAATGCTATCGAAACATGTTTTCTGCTACCTGAAAATGGATGGGATTGTGCCAAGAAAACACTCATAGGACTTCCAGTATAATTCTCATCAAAATGCCCCATCTATCCACACTTGCATTCCTTGTCAGACCTGCCTAGCAAGAATGAGAAACAAGAATGGAATGTTACATCAACCTCAAGAATAGAAGTTGCATCTATTCCTCCAGCTGGTACAAAAACCATAGTCAACCTTTTAGAGTGTATAATGTAAAAATGTGAAAAATTTACTGAAATGGTGGCAGAGGACAAAAGAGGACTCAGGGGGATCATGTGGGTAAGTGATGGCAGCCAATTGCAGAAAGCTCAGCACCAGCTTTCTGTAACACATTTCTCTATTCAAAGCCAAGAAGATTTTTAACTTGCTTTCATATCCTGCATCCTACATCAAAATGGAAAGTCTGCTAGAAGGATCAGATTGCAGCAGCAAGGGAATTACCTTCTGTTGTACAAGACAAATGACAGTAGGAGTCTCTTACTGCTGGAAGAATACTCTCACTTTGGCACTGCAATATTTATCCCACCAGATCCTATTCCAGTTGAAGGATGAAGAAAGAAATTGGAAAAAGTTTTGACACATTTGAAAGTGCAAAATTGAGGTTTAGGAATCAAGGGAAAGGAGATGACAGTATGGACAGTATGTATATGACCCCTGAAGTAGCTCCTCGCCCCCAATCCTCCTCCCAACTCTGAAATGCCGTGGCAGCAGCCAGCATGTGGAAGGTGAAGATACCTGCTCTGTTTGTGATCCTGCATACTGATATGGGAATCACAACCCATTGCAACAGCACAAAGTGACACTATAAATCAATGAGCTGCTGATTGGAAACCATGACAGCCCAATTCCAGAAGCGCTCCATTCATTACCACTTGAACCCTCCAGCTTCCTCAATCCTTCTGCAAAGCTGAATCTAGGATGCACAGTAGTACCTTTGCTCATTTCACTCTGGTCTGAGCCTTGTGAAGAATGTGTGACACAAAGCTTTGCTCATTTCACGCTGGTCTGGGACAGTCTTCAAATCTCTTCCTCTCAAAATCTGCAACGAAGAATGTATCATCTCTTCACCTTCTCAGCTACTACTAATTCACACTCCAATTCTACAACAAGAAGAACACAAGAAGCAACTACTATCCAAATTCTATCAGTACCTACATACCAAAGATCCTGGTCCTAATTCCTTGCAGACTACCGGAAGGAAATTGCTACCAAGAATCAGATCCAGATTTTGCTTCAGGATCAATCTAACACACGGGACTTCTATTCAAACAGAGAAAAAGAAAGTTTGTTCTCTTCAGACCCCTGAGCTCCAAAGAAATGAAATGATCATCTCCCCTGCAAGAGCAAGCAAACAAACAAACAACAACCAGCACCCCACTCACAGTAGCTGTGAAAGAACGAACTAGTCTATGTTCAGACTGCATACTTGCACAACTCATGGGAGTAAGTCATCACCCCTTCAAGACTATTGGTCTGCAAGCACACTAACAAAGCAAGCATTACCAAAAAAATTACATTACTGAATTCTTCTGTCCTCCTTGTCTTCTTCACAAAACAAAAGGTTTCAGGAACTAGGGAACTTTGCAGATTGGACAATAATGCCTGAGACTTGGTTGAGCTTTCAAGTTCACAATTTTCTGTGTGACAACAATTTCTGTCCTGCATCATCTAGCATTTGTCAAAAGAATCCCCTCTCCTCTGATTTCTGGAGAAACTGGTCTACAATAGCACAGCAGACATGAATACATACATACATACATACATACAGAGACATATCTAATGATACTACTACTCATGGTTGGAGATCAGGTTGCCAGGTCTAATCCATAATTCTGAAGCTTTTGGATATTGTCAATAAAAGCTCCACTTCTCCACTCCCCAGAGCACTCAATCAATCACCCATGATGCTCAGGAAAGAGTACAATTGTATTGATCTGTGTGCAGTCCGATGCTGATGATGATGATGCTTATGTTGATGCTGCTGCTGTTGATCTTTCTCCAGTCAATGCCAATTCCTATACAGGGGAGACACATGAGAGTGAGTCTACACATGCAAGAGATCATGGTCTCGGGAAACCATTTTGAATCAGGTCAGTTTGTTGAGAATTCTGGTCTAATCCAAGTGAGAGCTTGGAACAAATAAATTCTTCTGGAAATTTGGCAGCAATTTGATCTAGAAACAAAACAACAACCCACCAGGAATTCTTCACTGCATTGTTGTAAAATCAGTATCAGCTGCACTGCAGTCTCCCACAAAGAAATCGGCCATAGTGTTGATGATGTTGAAAGTCTCCACCGAGTGGGTTGACCCAGCAGAGTGGTAAGAGGTTTGATTTGGGTCCATTTGAGTCTCCATGTTAGGCAACAACTCCAGGGTCTCCACCCCCACCAGAAATGGGAAATCAGTGATGCTGCTGCAGCAGAGATGACTGCTGTTGTTGTTGTTGTTGTTGTACGCAGCAGGAGAGCTTGGTGGACCGTGGATCTTCTTCAATGCGCTGTTGAAGCGGTTCTTGATGGCATTGTCGGATCTGTCAAGTGAGCTCATCGAAGGGCACAATAGGCTAATTAGAATTCTGTCACAAAAGACATAAACTGCAAGTCTAAAGCCTTGGAGCACTGAGCTTGCACTGAAATCATTACTGGGTGAAGATGGAGAACTAACCTGCCAGGGAGAAGCTTGGCGATGTCAGCCCATTTGTTGCCGAAGTTCCGATGAGCTTGCATCAACGTTGCATCCTCCTGAGGTGTCCATGGATCTCTGTTGATGCTGGGATCCAAATGATTATACCACCTGTATACACACAACAATATCGACGATTTCGGCGAAGACCCGCATCAGAAATCTCCTTCACTCACCCAACAGGGAAAATCACTGCTTCTCTTCAGAATTGCAAACGAGAATCTCGGAGCCTTCTGAGGAGCAAACCTACCTTTCACGGCACTGCTTGCCAATGCGACCAGGGATGCAGCGAGCTATGGCCGCCCATCGTTTCGTCCCGAACAGACCCACCAGCTCCTTGATGCGCTCATCTTCCTGCTAGGTACACATATATACTGTGAGCTGCTTCTTCGGATTTTGTGGATGAGAGGTCCTCGTGAGAGGTTTGCTCACTCTGTCTCTCTCTGTCTCTGTCTCTCTTTCTTGTTTCTGTGCATGATTCCTCAGTCCAGCAAAATACGCACTTGAGTATGAACAGACAGAGAATCGGGACCAGGAAGGAGGAGTGATGAGAATGCATGCAAGAGAACCTCAGCGGTCCAGTATCCCTTGACGAGATTGGGATTCAGCACTTTCTGCCATCGATGCAAACACTGCACATCGGTGCGATTGTCCAGACACGCCGCTGCATGCAAATTTCCAATCCCATCACAGGTCTCAACACTGTCAGATGTTGTCAAAACTATATGCAAGGAAGGAAGGACGTTCGCGAGCTGAGTAGTTTTGATTGCTTCGCATTCTGCGCATGGTCATCAGAATTGAAAGAGTAACAACATAGAGAGAGAGAGAGAGAGAGAGAGAGAGAGAGCACAAGATTTTCCTCCTTTTCCACCTACCGATCTTTTTCCAGGACCGGCCTTTGAAGCGCTGCACTGCTGTACGTAGGCACTCGTCCTGCATCCATATCCGACTAGACGCAGCTGTTACAACGAATAGATTTTGTTCATCTTCAAACAGATTTCTGCAAGAAGATTCAAGCTCGACAGATACAAAGAAGCTCTGTTCACCTGTTCCCTAGTCCAGGTGCCCTTCGTTGTTCCAGGCTTCCGAATTGTGGATGGTGTCAAAGCTCTCTCAGTACTACTACTGCTATTCGAAGATGGGGAATTGCTGGAGTCACTGGTTGTGGTGTTAAGAGAACTGTTCATGAGGTTGTTATTGTTGTTGTTGTGGTCGAGGATGCCGGCTGATGAGGTCTGCTGCTGCTGTCGCTTTTGCTGCTTGCGGGAGTTCTTGACCCTGGACGAAGACTGTTTGTTGTTGCAAGTTTTCTGCATCGTGGTTTGTTGCAATTTCCTTCCCTTGATGAATGCTTTTGACAGCTTCAATGATATTCTTGCTGCTACTATTATCTTCTCTCAGAACACAAGCTGTGCATATTTCCAATCTTCAAGCGACCTTGCAGTCATTGATTCAGCTTCAGTGTTCTTGCTCAGAACACAAGCTTGCTTGCATAGTCCTAGTAATCTTCCAAATCTCTAAGAGATCTTACAGATCTCTCAGGCTCTCTCTCTCTCTCTCTCTCTCTCTCTCTCTCTCTCTCTCTCTCTCTCTCTTTCAGATCTTTTTTCTCATTTTTTTGGTCGGTGTTGGATTTAAGAGAAATCTCCAGACACATATCATACAGC
>Ga0116227_10002183_pt1 | contig 44747 bp, 31 predicted proteins | sample S1TSphgellanicum_FD_89693 | JGI IMG/M metagenome (GOLD analysis project Ga0116227, IMG submission 89693) | Host-associated microbial communities from peat moss isolated from Minnesota, USA - S1T2_Fb - Sphagnum magellanicum MG | ecosystem: Host-associated > Plants > Peat moss > Unclassified...
CAACACCCAAAATTAAAAAATTACCAATGCAAAGATATTGATGGTAATTTGCTATTGAACAAACTTGTAATTTACACCTATCATGTTTGGATTGTGAGATATTGTAGCACAAGGTGGCAACTCAATCGCCCACAAACAATAGTGCTGGTTGGCCATGGCCTTGGAGGTCTTATGCTCAAAGGATTCACAGTGAAAGTTGACATATTTTCAAAAGTTGATTTGGCCAATGGAGAATTACAAAAGGCCAGATGCAAAGCCTTCCAACAAAATATCAAAGGCATTGTGTTTTATAGTGTGCCACATACAACATCTAAACAGGAATGTGTTAAGTATTGGGAGGCTTACACTAGCAACATTTCTCAGCTACGCTCTCATTTTCCCAAGCATTTTAGTCAAGAGATGGTACCGTTCAATGTAGGATTTGAGAAATCAATTGAACAACAACACATCAATCTCTTTGCATTTGTGGAAGGCCAAAAGGTACAATTCTGTGGCTGTCTATCTTCATTTGGAGGGTTTTCAAGTCTTGGTCAAAGTTTAGTCACCTAGTCATTGTGAAGAGTTGGAACTTAAGATATATGATTTTGTAATAAGGGTCAAGTCTATTTGCCTTCAAAGAAAACTTGCAAGTATTATTTGTATATTTAATTGAACATATTTTAGTGGCTGTAATTTTAGCAGTCAGGTTGAACCCCAAACTTGGAACTTGCATTTTGAAATCAGTTTTGTATTATGAGGAGCTTGATTGTGGTGGGTTATATCTAGTTGCATGCAATTCAAGGTGATCTAAATGCAATGACTAGTTATGAGCTTGGGGTAATGAAACCAATCATGGCTAGGTTATTAGTTTGATGTGGTATAATGGTGACATTAATTACAATTATGGCTAGGTTATTAGTTTGATGTGGTATAATGGTGACATTAATTACATAAATGTTCTCCTTTGTCCCTTTTTAAAAATACTTTGATGGGAGAAAAGTTGATTAGATTTGCAATTTGTTGAGGTCAAGGATAAATTGTTAACAAATTTTGTACATTGCATGATTGATTATATTTCTCCTAATGTTCACACCTTATGCAGAGACAAGTTGTTGATTGGAATTTGTAAAATTTGGCTTGGTTATGTGTAGGTTTCAGTACCACAATCTTCAACTTATAAGTCAACCCAAGAAAATGTGTGCAAGATTGAGGATGCTGACTATCGTGATAAAGTTTCTCAACCTCTTGATAAACAACATGATTTTTACAAACAATTGTTGCAATTGACACAAAATAATGTGTGCAAGATTGAGGATGCTGACTATTTTCAAGTGTCTCAACCTCTTGATCAACAACATGATTCATACAAGCGATTCTTGCAATTCATCCAAGAAGCCTTGGATGCTGATGAATTAAGGTTGCAACAGTTTAACACCAAGTTCAATTTGAAGGATTCTCAAGGTTTGGACGACCAATCTACATCTATTGGCCCATTGAATGTTGTTTAAAAGCCCCATTTGCCTAGGTATGTAAATTGGACAAGCTACCAAAAACATTGGTCAATTGAGTGGTCTTAGGAAATCTTCAATTTATTTATGTGAGGTACAGGTGTGAAAGATTGAATGAGTAACCTAAACTTAGTCAAATGCAATCAAGTTGAAGGTTCAAAAAGTTTGAAAAACTCTTTTCTAATCCAAGAGATTCCATACTTGGAGGAATTAAACAGGAGGTCCCACTGGGACATTGAGGAGAACTACATTTGTTACATCATCATAGACATTAACTACATTGTGACGTATGTTTTTTCATACCCAAAAATGTTTATCATAACATTATTTATAGCTATATATTGGGGTTTTGGACTCTGAAAGAATTTAGTTGGTCATTAAAAAATATAGCAAAGAAGAATTTTCCTTCTTAGTAATGTGTTGAAATTTGCCAAAGTTGTGCATTAAATAATAACTTCATTTAGTATCTTGTGCAAATGACCAAGGTGTACATTTTACATTTTTTATTTGAATGGGATGCAGAAAAGCAAAAGAGAAAGTTGAAACAAGCATTAGAACCAATGAGATCGAGGGTGTGCCTAACCAACAACAAAAGTTGGATTTGATGATAAAAACCATTGATGTTCACATCATGTCTCCAAAGGATCTCAAATATTTAACCCCAACAAATGTTTTGGGAAAAACCTCAATTGTGTGTGTTGGGGGAAAGGCCATGGAAGGGGGTTCAGGGGAGTTCCTTTTCATGGATGTGGGAGACATGGCCAAGGTTGTAGGAGTGGGTTTCGATTGGGCGAAGGTGGTGGTCACTAAAGAATTTTGTGTGAATGTGATGCAAGAGGATGAAGGCGAGTGGACAAAATTGTGGTGTTTAGAACATTTTGTCCCAAGGATCATCACTATTCCTAACCTCAAGCAAGAGCTAGTGACACACCCAAATTCAGCAAAAACAGATGGGGTTGAGTTAGAAGCAAACCTTGGTTGTGTGTATGTGGAAGATGACAAGGAAGAAAACGCACATGCATGCTTTCCACTAGTTTTTGAATTGGCGGAACATATTGGATTAGGAAGAAAAAATGCCTTGAAAATGAAAAAAGTTTCAGGGGCAGAATCCAGTGGGTCTACAAAAGGTGGAGAAATTTCAGGGGCAGAATCTAGTGGGTCTACAAAAGGTGGAGAAGTTTCAAGGGCAAAATCTAGTGGGTCAAGACAAGAAATAAGGAGAAATGAAGATGACGAAGGATCTAAGGATCCATCTAGAGGCCCTCCTAACCCTTTAAACCCTTCCCTTTCAGTTGGCCCACAAGATGAAGAAAAAAGGACTCTCATTGTGAATGTTCACCCAAAAAAAGGGGAATTTACTACTTTATGGGAGGGCCAAGAAGAACCTCCTAGTATTTGTCCTAAATTGGTATTTAAGTTTCAAAAGAAGGGAGAATGTAGAATGATAATGAGTGAGATAGAGACATCATGCAATTTTGGAGAAATGGAAGATGAAGCTATTGAAAATGGTTTTGGTTTTTACCAAAATAATATCACAATCTCTTTGAAATGCAAGGACAAGGATCCTAATGCAGCAAGAGTGACACAACCACGTGTTCAAGATGTGGAATATGTGAAGAAGACAATGACAGATACATCCACAACAATAAAGAATTCAGGGCACCAAATTGGATGTGAAATTGGAGGGGTTGCTATGCCTCATGCTATTCATAATTTTCCTCTTCATGCTCAAGGAACTTATGGTTACACAAGTTCAGGAGGTACTAATTTCACACAGGGAAGTAATCATGATGTTCCTTTTGTCCAATTAAGTTGTTACCATGTGAATGATCGATGCATCCCAAAAAATTTGAGGTACAACTTTCAATATCCTCAACACATTTTGCAACAAATTGCAACAAGTGATTTGTCAGACTTCAGAACAGAGAATACATTTTGGGCAACTATTGTGGGCAATTGGGTGAATTTGAACCTAGAGAAAATGAGCCCATATGTTTTTTCTGTGCAACGACACATTGTTTCCAAAGAAAAATTGAGGCAATCAAAGAAGCATGTAGGGAATCCTCCTCACACTCGAATACAGTATGAAGTAAGGTATGATAGATCCACTGACACACAAGTCACCAAACAATATTATGAAGTGGCGTTGAAGGTCAATCATGCGATGACTCACATGCCTTACAAAGTGAATACAATGTCACTTTCTGAGAGTAACAAGATTTTTAAGATAGAAGATGTCATGGAAATGTTACCTTCAACACCTATATGACTATATAAAGGATTTTTTTGTATATTATCCATGGTATGTACAATTTTCTTGATTTTTTTTGGGGAAATTATTAGTTTCTTATTTGTGTTTAAGTCATTTACATTCCAAGAATATGCATGAAATATGTTTTGCAAGTATGTGAATGATTGTTTCTGCATACCTTTTCAAGGGATCTTAAATTGTAAAATAAATATGTTGTTTTATTTGCGAGGTTGTAAGGTTTTAAAGGTTTTCTTTATGTGCTTTATGCAGGTATGTATTGGTAATATTGATTAGGAGTATAGTGGCCTAAACTCCCACACATACCAATGGCAAGATCTCATGAATACATTGAACAAAAATTGTGAGCTTGACTACCTAGAATTTGATATATGGCATGTTGCTGACCATGTTGAATATGTTTTCAACATTGATGGGCACTATTTTTCCGATTTCTTTTAACCCTGTAAGTTGTAATCCAACAATACCTTCTTCTTTGTTCTGTATAAACTTTGTGATTGGTGTGTAACAATTTCTTCAAAGTAAACCTTATTTCATAATTGATCCAAGGACTTTCATCATCAACAATGTTTCGAAAATGTCTACTTAATTTGATGTGAAAGTTTTGAAGGTTTTTTTTGTTGGGGGTGGATAATTGTTCTCACCTTTGAACATAAAATTGGACAATGACTTGCTACATCCATGATAGGGTTGAATGTTCTTTTTGTTACACAAATTCATGCATGCTAGAGATTTCTAGGTGGGAGTGGGTTTAACAAGAGTAACATATTCTAGCGTTGTCTACAAGATTTGGCGACATCTTGCAACATCTAAAGAGGTTTTTGTTCACACAAAAGGACATCTAGACACTTGAATAACTCTTGGTGTGTAGAGTTGATGTGAATCCATCCTTTTTAGTTCCAATGTTGGTAGCTAGTATTAATGGTGCTACTAATTGGAAATTGTGAGTTTCTCATGGAACATCAACAAATTTTAAACGAAATTCTTAATTTCCTCCAACTTATTTGGTTTGTATATTTGCCTTGTTGTATAGGTTGTATTCAAAACTTTGAAGCAATGTTCTTTGTACTACAGGTTTTTACAAAATAAACTTGATGCAAAGAATGAAAAGAAGGTCTACTTGTTTTCAACAATTTCTTCTTCAATAAGCTTGCTGATGATGACATGATGCATGGCAAGGTTGCTTTTGAGTGACCATGTAAAAAAGTGGATGCAAAAACCCAAGATTTTTTACAACAACTATGTGTTTATCCTAGTCAATCCAAGGTGCAACTTCCATCTTTTAATCAAAGTTCAAGGTTTTGATAGTTGAATTGACCAACTTTGTGCATGTAAGTGCTTGGGACATTTAATAGTGCTAAACATTTTTTTTGTTCTTTGTTCAAGCATATGAACCGGCATTTTGTGTGTATCCTATTGTTTTGTAATCTAAATTGGAGCGTCATTATCATTTGTCATCTAGGCAATATCAGAGGCTTATCAAGTGAGAATCAGTAATGATGATGTAATGATGATATGTACACCCCCCAAATCTTCTACTAATCTAATATGCGTCATGGTTACCTTGAATTTTTTTCAATCTTCTATCATTTAGCTTCAACCTTTTGACTCATTGAGCTAACCAATGCAACTTGACAAGTCTTTCTACATGGGGACGCCTTGCATATTGCATTTTGACTCTATAAAATGTAGCCACTCGAATCTTGGAGAATATATCAAAAAGTGCACCTATAGATGCTATGAATGTTTCATTCATTCAACATTTCTGATTGTGTTCAAACATACGCCAAATTGTCTCTTGGTGATGACGAGTTCACACCCAAAGATTGCTAAACATGGAATAATTTCTTGTCACTTGTGATAGATCTAGAACTGGGATTTGGTGTTTAGTCCCTTGTTCAACTTTTGTTGATGGTGAACAATGTCATCTATGGTTAAGCTTCATGTTGTTTCTTTAATTTCTTTAGATGACTTCATTCACAAGCTAAACAAGGATATGAACTTCCCCCTCATCTTCTTTATCTGATTGTAGGAGGTTCAAGGTTTCTTTATATTCCACTCGAGGGTGGATCAAGATGGAAGCTCATATATATGTCTACATCACCTTCAAATTTGTGGCAGTTTGGCATGTTCTTGAATAGTAAGCCACATGTCCTAAAACTCCAACTATAGTTCATATTAATGCATTACAACGATTCTTGGGTAATGATTTCAAGCTTATCGCTTTCTGTAATGTAATTGTTTATTTTGAATTTTTGTTGTATGTGAAGTTCATTTTAGTCTTTTGTGTGTATTGTGTGTGGTTCTTTTATGTGCAGGAAGTTTCTATCATGGGCATGGGTGATGTGCCTACCCTGGGTTCAAAAGTTGCTAGTGGAATCCATTGTGCGATCTCCTCAGGTGTGAATCCATAATGTCTCCTTACTAATTTCACTTAGGTCCCAAGCATGAAGTGGCCAATTTGTTCACAAAGTACAAATTTGCCCTTCCATGGCTCTCACTTACATAGATCTTCAAGTTGCAGTCCTTAGACTTATAACTTTCCAACAAAACATTGATCTTTTGATTGATTTGGCAGCTTCATCAGATCATGGAAGGCTTCAGGATTTTGCCGCTGTTCTTTGAATGTTGTGCAATGGCAAGGTCTCTAGAAACATGACAACTCTATTGGTGGGTAATCTTGACTCTGATTGATATGAATTGTACTATTCTCTGCGATGTCTCCATGTTGATGGAAAAAATCATACAATCTAAGCATATGTCTCAGTTGAAATACACTATAGATCATAGAAAAGCATGACATGAAGTTTTGAACCCTTCTTAGGTCCTAAGACTGTAAACTTTCTTGTTGTTTTCCATCAGTTTTTGTGCAGGTTGCAATTCTAGTTGGCTTCATACTGGGACAATCCTGCAGGCATGCACATGCATTATCCAGATTGTTATTGCTGAAATGTATGCATAATCCTACATCCGGTCATTTTGTTGTAGCATTCAATTTTAGCAGTTGTATAACAGTGGAAGAAGGTGATGCTAGGCAATGTCTTAAGCACACCTTTCTTCCTTTATATTATGTTTGCATGATGCCAATAGAGGTGGGGCTTTCTGGAGGATATCTTAAAGGCCCAAACTTGGAACAGATATTTAATGAGAAATTAAAGTTATACCCACAAAGCCTCCTGACCCAAAAAAGATTGTCCTGCAGATTATCCTTTATGTTTGTGAAGTTGAAGCTCATGACAAAGAAAGAAAAAAAGTTGAAGGTGCTAAGAAGGTGCTGCATCATATTCCTATAAAAGAGCTTTGAATTGATGTTTTGAGTCGAGTGCAATATGCTCAAGTCTTGTTTTCATTTACTGGATATTTCTGAGCAAGCAGCTTTGACCATTTAGTGTCCATTAGTTGCCAAGTTTGTTTGAGATCAATCAACTCCAAATTCCGGTTATGTCACAACAGTTCTCATCTCATACCTAAAGCGTTAGACCATGAGATAGTCTCTTTGTCCTTGTAGGGCCCTTGAGACTGGGTCACATATATTAGGCTTCTTGTGCATTCACAATGCACATTATGCAACAAATGGTTCAACAATTTGTCTCTTTAGTTTATTACAGCATTGATACTTGACTTGCTCACTCAATAGGTTTATTTTTAGCTGGTACTAATATGTATAACCAATTAAAAATCTAGGAGTGGGGAAAGATTGAAAGTTCAGATTTTCAATTGGTTTAGTGACATGCCTTGCAACCCATAGTATTTCCAAGTGGATTGGTTGTGATTATTTCTGATTTGGATGCAATATTGTTGTGTTCGATGCTTTGCAGGAGCAATCTAAAATGAGAGGCCAACTCAGTCCATGATGTGCATCAAACTTGTTGTGGGGACAAGCATATAAAACGGATTTGTAGTAAAGGAGAACCCATCCAAATTGGGGGATTCATATATGATACACAGTAATGTGATGAACAATTTCATTTCTGGTGTTAATTGTAGGCCATATCAATAGACTCGCTTAAAGACCAGGGCACCACTCAGCCTTGCATTCTACCTTCCTTTTCCATCTATGCAAAGGACATTGGACATTGGAGAAAGTAACCATACATATTTCTAGAAATCACTTGGCTGTTACAAAATTGTCATTGTGCGATTTTCATTTTGATGTTCATTCACCAACCATCAATTTCACAACTAGAATTTCCCACTTTTTTGTGACTCAAGCTTGTGAACCCATTAACCCATTTTTCCTCAACGTGCCATTCTTCCCATGGGTTTTAGACACCACCTTGAAGTCGGAATGAACACATTTTTGCAAGGAAAATCCTTTCACATTATAAGTAGGTTATGAATACATTTACTGTTTTCTTTTGAATTGTTAACCTTAATCTGAAGAGCATTGAGAACAAATACAACACAAACTTTTTGCAAAAGTTCCTTATCAATACTTTTAATAGTGTTTGCTTTTTAATTGTTGACCTTAATTTGGAGAACATTGAGAACAAATGGGACACATACCATATGCCAATAGAATGCTTTGGAACAAAGGGTGGTTGAAAGACAACCTTCTCACAAGCTACAACTAATGAGGTTAGAAAATGGCTTAAAATGTGAGTTCTCTCTCAACAAGGTAGGATACCATGTGAGTGAAGTTATGACACAAATGATATATTCTCAAATATGCAAACAGGTTCTTTAATTTTCCTTCAGAAAACATAATTTTTCAATTTTTTTTTGGAAACTTTCAACATTTCTGAAAATAATGTAATTAGTGTGAAACTGGGCCCATGTACTATGGTAGACATGTAAGACTTTCATTGCTATGATAGGGTAGCATGTTATATACTTAACATGGCATGTTATAATAGTGTTGCACGGTTATTTGAATTTTCAAAGAACCACCAGTTTTGATTGTTTCAAAAACCTTAAATAACCTGCTGTTTTTATGAAAGAACTGGGAGTTTTCTAACTGGTTATTTGATTTTTTGCAAAATTGGGAACTGTGGTTATATACCAGAACCTAGTTTATTTGAATTTTTAAAAATGAATCTGGAGAACCCCTGATAACATTTGGTGTTTGTTCCTGTTTCTACTACCCACCTAACACTGGTTATAAAGATATATAACCTCCTATAGTTCAGAAGCAAGTTATGAGCATAGTTTTTTTTTGGCAGTTACATCTTTAAATGGGCAAAGGGCAGACCATGGTAAAAAAGAATGCAGCATTTCTTTTGTCAATGTATGAGACCTTTGGTTCCATATAATATTTTGTCTTATAATAAAAATATGGCCCCCTAATACTTATGAGTGTGGCCTGTGCCATTGGCTCAAGTGTGAACACATTGAGGGCTCAACTGATTTTGCCTTCCGAACACAATTTTTGCAATTTGTTTGAATTTCCAGCAACAAAATCCACTTAAAAATCAATATCTTTCACACCTTACCCTGAAAATTATGAAATAAACTCTATTAAATCTGACTCACTGAGAGCTTTCTGACAACACCAAGAATGCTCCCAAATTTCAATACAGTTTTCAGTTTCGATTTTGTTTAGTTTTCATTGAAAAAATGGTTCAATAATCAATCGCTTGCACACCATAGTCTCAAACCAAGTGGATGCACCCTTACTTGTCGAGAGCTTTCCAAACATACTTAGAGCGTGGCATGAAGCACTGTGATGGTTTGGGAGATCTTAGCATGACAAAACAAAACAAACTGCCTTGCTTCATAGATAGATGTCCTCCCCATTTGGGCACAAATCTGTCACCTATTTGGTGTAACAATGAGGGCTCCAGACATTTTCCTTCATATAAACTGGATGGTAAGAAGGCAAGAAAGATGTACTAAAATGGAAATCAAACCTAGTTTCTCCATCATTCGAAATTTGAGCTCGCCCACAAAATGTTGGGTAAAAATTAAAAAACAAAATGCAAGGTTGCTCTTTACACTTGGTAAAGCATGTGGGCAAGGGCATTACCAAATTCAGGCCAAGTGCCCCATTTCGTACCACAGAAACAAGTAAAAAGTTGCAAGCTCACTCTTTATGCCCAGTACCTTTGCATCTGGACCAGTGTGGAGTGGGTATTTGATTTTTTGTAATACCTGCTCTGGTTCTGGGCAGTTGAAAATTTTCAGAATCAAAGAACCATGGGGTTTGGGTATATGAAAAAAAAAGTTGGAGTCAAAGAATCTCCAGTTCTGGGTATTTCAAAAAGTTCAAAGAACCAGTAAGTTTCATGAAAGAATCGAGAAAGACCCGGCGGTTTTAAGGTGGTTATTTGACTCTTGTTTTAAAATGAGAGGCTCAATTATATATAATAAACCAGGCACCTATTTGATTTTTGATAACCATGGTTATGTATCAAAACCAGGGATTTGATTTTTATAATCACGGGTCAATTTTGATACCCAGAATGATACTCGTGGGTGTTTTGGTGCCATTTCTAATACCCACCTTCACTCTGGTCTGGACCAGTGTTGACTAGTTCTTTGATTCTCAAATGAACCTACAGGTAGTGTTTAGTAATTTTTAAAACTTATTTGGAACCTCCGGATGCAGTTCTAAGTATTTCTTTAATATAATAGAACCTATGGTTATGGTTAATGAAATGTCTTTCCAAATGTACCAATTATCAGGTAGTTGGTTTTTTTAATGTTTGAAAAAGAGGTGATTCAAGTTGTGGTTCGGTTTTAGGGTTAGTGAATAAAGTGACATGAAAAATGTTTTTTCTTTTACTTTGACGAGTTGATCAAAGATAAGGATTTCATTCTAAATTCTTTTGTTCATCATAATAACATTTTCGACCAAACATTCCAAAATTGAAAGACATTGAAACATGAAATGTTCTTGGATTAGGTCATTCATTCAACAAAAAAATCAATATCAAGTTGAAACAACTTCTACTTGATTTGTGTTAGAAAGAACTTAGGCACATATAGGGCTATCATTTCTGAAAATAGAAATCAGATATTAATGTCACATCTAAATTAACTAATTCTACTTTGTATCCATTGGTGCAAAAAAATGGCAAATAAAGTTGCTAGAAATCACTTCTTGATGAAAAAAAAACATGCCCATCACTTTTGAAAAACAATATAAAAAATGAAAGATAAAAAGCAAATCAAATGTTGAAGAATCTTTGTAATCTCCATGTTAAGTTAAAGGAATTGTTGCCTAGTTACCAAGAAAGAACACCTCCATGTTGTTTTGCCTTAATTCCAAACCAACCAATAATCAATAAAAAATTCTAAAATTCCACCCATATGATATCATCACATAAACAAACACAACTCCATATAAACCAACACAAAATGAACAAAAAACATTTGTTAAAATTTTTATTTATTCGAAATCAATTAAATTCGTAATCTTCTTCAAAAAGACCTTTTTTTCAATGATCTTGTTGTGCTCTTCAATCATGACTTGTTCAACTTGTAGGTAGTCATGCAATTTTTGATAACCAATACACAACGATCCAAGTTATCAATTCCAAGCTTTGACTATCAAAGATTTGTTATAATGCCAACAACACTGAAAATCCATTTTGTCTCTATTTGAAACCCCACAATCCCTAGCACTTGACAAGCCAAAAAAGACACATGTGGAAATTGCATTGCATGGTTTGCCCACCATCGCAAAAAGTTCTCAATTTCCATGGGTCCTACATTTAACCAACAAAACAAATGCAATTCATTTCTCACGGTTGACATGATTGCATCATCATTATAAATATTTTGCCCAAAGAAATTATCATCATCTTTAACAACTACTGATTCCACAACTGCCTTCATCAAGTTCAAATGGAAGTATGTTTCTACTAATAATGGGTACACAATCTTAACATCATATTCTACCACAACTTGAAGGGCAAGTGAATCACCCACAAAATCCCATATAACTTTCATATTTTTGAAATGAGGATCAAGCATGATTGCCAACATGTTATGTGCCTCGGCTGTAATGTAAGACTCAGAGAAGGCCGAGAAAGGCCCCAATGCATTGAGAACTTGTCCCATCATTCTTATAACTTTGAATCAAAATCCCTTCAAATGAATGGTTGATTTAGGGCCTAAATCCTGCACACATCAGCTTTAATCACAATGCACAATGAAAAAGTTGAACCAAGAGGATCTGACAACAACCAATATCCTTGGCTTTGGTTTAAAACACATAGTTTAACAACTAACATTAATGTGTCTATGATGGCTTGAACAATAGACCAAGTTTGGCAATCTAGGACTTTAGATTGCAAATGCAATGCTTATTGCCGCCCATCTCAAGACGCAAATCTGGTTTTCACAAGAGTTATTAACATCTTAGGTGGTAGGCAAACAATGATGCATGAATATTTCCACTCTTGCCTCCCCTTCCCAAACTATTTTGTACAAGTCATAGTCTTTTGTAATGATGTTTGAGCACCTTTTAAACTCACTTCAAAAAATCTAACACATGCTTTAGTATCGTCAATAGCATATCGGGCTACTTTAGACATGGCACGCCCAAAACACAAACCAACAAATGGGCATGCCAGTTAAAGGGGAGAACAAGAAACCACATTTGTTAATGCATTTGTTAAGGTATTTAAGTTAGACCTTTCATCTTTCATATAAACAATGACTTTGTCAAACAAACCAAAAAAATTTAACAATATTTTGACCTAATTTGCCATTGTTGCAGCTATAATATTTTGAACTTCAAATATACCCATAGTGACATGACTGGGCTCCCAAGAATCATTAAAGAAATTCACAACCATAGCAAAAGTATCATGTCCAACATGTGACATCCAAAAATCAAATGATGTTGTGCATGTAATACATGAAACAAAAGCACATAAAACATATTTCTCCTTGGTTGTTTCCACAACATTTGGCAACACTTCATTGACAAGTTGGTGTCAAATTAGAAACCTAGTTTGACCACATTAGTGCAAAATTAAGTGTCTTAACCATGGGCTTTCAACAAAAGACAATGGTCGATAACCTTTTGCAATGCATAATACCAAATCTTCCAAAAATGTTTGTTGTGCAAGATCAAATTTGTTGTAAGGTTGTTGGTTATTGAAAAAGTTTGTGATTTGAGAAGGAGGGATTGTCTTTCGTTTCTTTGCAACTTATTTTTGATCTCCACCATTTTTTGACTTTTGCACCACAAATAGACCCCACCTCCTATACTCTTTCTACATGTTTATCAAGAACATGTTTTTTCAAAGCATTTGTCCTATACTATGTGTTGTAACTCATAAGCCTTTTATTATTCACATTGGAATCCACATTCATGGGAGTAGGGTGACAAATAATACACCTCATAACTTGAAGATTGATAGAATTGATCTTTGCACTATCATTAACAATAACAAAAGCCCAATAATTTGACACATTGTAGAAAGGGTACCACATTGACCAATTTATTAGGAATTGTGGAGTGAAAAGGGCCCAAGTTGCATCTAGATCAAATTTAGATTCCACTTGTGATCCAATTACTTGAGTTTCAAATATAAATTCAATGTCATCCTCATCGTCAACTTCATATGCTAAAGGCTAAGTGGCACTTATTGATGTCATCCTTAATTACATCCATATCCGACATACAATCACATTTGAACATTAAAACCAAAACCTAGATCTTTTAAACACCAATCACATAAACACATAAACACAAATATGACATTTATTTACATGCAAGTAAAAATAAAAAGATGTAACCTAGTTTTTATACTTTTCAAAGTTCTTTCATACAAATTTATGTGCAAGTACATGGAGATAATAATTTCAAGGTTCTTAATAATCACAACAAAAAGACCTTACTTAGAAAGATTTGTAATCATAACATAATTGTTTCCAATTACTAGAACGAAATCACCTTGATAACAATGATGGAAGAAAGCAAATTTAGTTCCTTTCTTGTTCAACTGTGCAAAATACATCAAACCATAAGTTGTGTTAGTTTTTAAGTAACTTACTCATCATATAAAACCTAACATCTCAAACATTGTTAATAGCATTCTTAGCAAACAATTTACATTTCAAAACAGAATGTAACTACAACCAAAGTAAAATCTAACTACATGACAATGTACATGAATAAATCACTTGTTTCCAAAGGAATTGAATTCACATAAGGATGATAGGACGTATTTGCTTTCAAAATAGTTGCAATGCAATGTAGACACTACATAATGGGGCATCATGCTATGCATCCAAAGGTTATAGGGATTACTGAGAAATTCATGTAAGTTTTTTAAAGGTGCAACCTACAACAACCAAATCTGATTGCAAAAATCTTGAGATTAAAATGTATCCAAATGTATCCCAATCAGTAAATAAACAAAAAAAATCTACCCTATGTTGGAAGCATTGCCCATTGTTGACCAATTTATTTAATTTAATATAACAACCAAAAGTTTCCCATATTTTTCCCAAAAATGATTATAGGATGAAATTTTTGGTGAAGAATATTCAACATGAATAAATGTGCAAAAGTTATAAAAACAGAAGAAAGAAAAGACACAATAAGTCTTTGCACTTGAAAATTTTTAAAAAAAATTTATGAAAGATGAAGAAACAAGTTTAGTCAAATAGGCAAAGGATGTTGTTGAACATGTTACAAAAGTCCTTCAAGAGTTTGTATTCAATGAATACATATTTCTTTTAATTGAAATTTCCTCATGATTAGTGAGTTCCTAGTTTCCCAAACAGCAAAACATGAAATGGTGCCATCCTCCAAAATTTGGATTATTAGTTACCTAACGGAAAATGGTAGCTACAAGTTCTAATCCTTTTGAAATCTTGTAGAACAAATGGTACATCTAGGAAAGGTCCTCCACCTATAAAAAAACAACCCTATTAGTTTATATATGTGTATTATGAAAGTTTAAAAAGATGCAAGAGAAATGAATCAAAAGACTTAAACTTGAACCCATGAAAAAACAATTTTTCACAAAATAAATAAACACACTGACCTCTCAACCAATAGTATCATGGATAGGAAATAGCACTTGAAAAGCTCAAAGGTTGACAAACATGTTGATGAAGAGAAGTGATTAGCTCCACACAACAAACAAAGCAAGTTGATGAAGAGATTTATGAACATCTACAAAATAAACAAAGAAAATGATAGAGAAAAAACTTGAAAGATTAAAAAATAATAAAATTCATTTGTGGGTTTGAAAAATATATAATAAACTCCACATTAACAAGATCCTTCATCAATTTCCTTGTCACCTTTGAGTTATCAACGAAGGTATTCTTTCCTATCCATGATACTATTGGTTGGTAGGTTAGTGTGTTTATTTATTTTTGTGAAAAGATGTTTCTATATGGCTCAAATAAGTTTTCCAATTTATTTGTTTTGCAACTTTTCAAAATATTTTCAATTCTTCTTCTCCTACAACTTTATTTCCACTACAAAGATTCATTGTATTTTTTTGTTCTTCTTCTACTCTTCCAACTCTTGCACACTACATTGATTCTTTTTTAATATTTTTCATAAAAAATCTTTTGTAGTTTTTTCCCAGGTACACATTACACATCTTGAAATGGATAGCTCCACGCAACAAACAAAAGAAGTTGATGAAGAGGAGCCGATAGCTCCACCGAGCAAAGAAAGAAAATGATAAAAAAGAAATATGAAAAGAACTTGGAAAAAGCTGAAAGGGTGAGTGTAAGGAGACGATACACAATGAAAACCCTAAACGATCATATGAAGGAACCAAAATCGAGCAAAAGAGAACTACTTAGGTTAGTGTTGGTTTTTATGTGAGTCTGAAAATGTGCCCAGATGAAAGGATCTTGGTTCAAAGGCAGTTCTTAACACAAAGCGGTTCTCTGATCCGGTTCTACATCCGGATCTTATACGAAGCTCAGGTTCTGGGTTTAAATACCCGGAACAGGGACCGACGGTTCTAACACGCCCATCCGGATAACCGGCCAACACTGGTCTGGACCCTGAAGGCAGGTGATGCACGGTAGGTACGCACTGCGCACCCCACCGTCTGCTTCTCCGTCAGGTGCGAACAAATCGCGGGGGCTGTGATGGTGCTTGCGGTGCGGCACAAGATGATGGTATCGGAGGAGGAGGGAGTAAGGGGAGGATAGACGAACACAAAGGATGCAGAGATTATTTTCTTCTCTTTGATTTTTTTGGGTGTTATTTTCTTTCTCTTTTTGCGTTTGCTTTGGTGAGGACGAGAGATGGGGAGTGAGAAGAAGAGGTTGTTTGATGGAAAAGTGGCGGTCATCACCGCATCCACACAAGGTATTGGTTTTGCCATCGCTCGTCGTCTTGCGCTGGAAGGAGCCTCGGTCGTTATTTCCTCCCGCAGGCAGGTCAGTCCAATTTTTTTCCTCTCGCGACAGACAGCAGACAGAGCCGAAACCTTTCCTCCTTTCTTTCTTTCTTTCTTTCTTTCTTTCTTTCTTTCTTATCTGAAAGAACTCTCCCTTCCTTCCTTGAGGAATTGATCGCGCAATCGTCCAGTATTGCAGTTGGATCCTCTTGCTGTTATTTTCCTTCTGTCCTCCTCTATGCATGTCATGCTTTCTTGTTCTTTGCTTTTTTGGTCCCTGCTCTTGTTGCTACAACAGAATTACCAGTCATAATCTCTATTTTTGAAGGAATTCTCTTGTTGTTTGCTCTTCTTTCAATCTGCCTGCCTCCCTGCCCTCCATCTCTAGTTCTTCAGTTCTGCTGAGGAGTAAATTGAAGAGCCACTAGGCTCAATTGCAATCTGGTATATTCAGAATCTGGTGACTCTTCTCTTCTGCTTGCTGCTATTTTCCCTCTCTCTCTCTGTCTCGTTGTGCAGTGCATTTGGAAGAAAGGAGTCAGAGTCTGTGCCTGTTGTACTTACACTCTTTTGTCATGTGTCAGGCAGCTGTACAGTGGTGTTTGATGTTTGGACTCATTTTGTTAGCGTTTGGTAGGGAACTCTTGGACAGTAGCAATTCTTCTGCTTATACCTGGGGTTGCATATTGAAGGAATTTCCTCTTTGTTGTGATATTATGCTCAATGTGATTCAAGTGAAATTGATTGTTCTCTGTCAAGCTGGCTATAACTTGGTAAATGCTTATGTTGCGACAAGAACTGATGATATCTGCATATTAAGCTCCTTGTTCTGCTGGAGACTAAATTGCCTAACATGTGAGCTTTGTGATTTCTTTCTCTTTAGGTCAGACATAAGGTCTTGGTGTGATATCTCACTTAGATTAGCATGAGAATGAACTGTGGTTCTGTGGAGAGTAATGTGGGGTTCTTCTTTGTCACTTCTTGCAGAACAATGTGGATGAGGCAGTGGCAAAGCTCAAAGCAGAGGGCCTTGATGTGTTTGGCCTGGCCTGCCATGTCTCTCTTGCAGACCAAAGGGCCAACCTGATAAAAAGCACTGTCGATGTGAGATTCTGCAACCTCCTGTTTCACTCTTTTCTTGCTTCTTCACCTTCTCATCATATTTGCAAAGAGATCATACAAGGTTGTAGGGCATATTGATTTAAGCAGATTCCACAGATTGCATTTCACTTTGAGACCTTGCTCTGCCTATCATTCTCCTCAGTTACATGCCAATAGTCAGCCTGCTACAAGAGCAGATCAAATGTGGCTTGCACATTGTTGAATATTCAGTCACATGCCAATTTCCCTATGTGAAATCCTTGTCTCAGAGTAGAAGAGATGGAAGATGGAGGGGCAACAATGCTTTTGGCTGTGCAATAGCTTGTAGCCATTAGTGGCGAGTTTTACACCTTGAGCCCCAACTGATCGTACACATGACCTGATCTTGGAACCTGAACCATGAAGAGAATTCCTGTCAAGACATGATGAGTGAATTCAGATGCTCGAAAGAGGAGGAAGTACAAGGTAAAGAAGAGAGTTCTGTGGATCTTTGCAGAAATATGGGCAAATTGACATCCTCATATCAAATGCAGCTGTGAATCCGTCAGTTGACCCCATCTTGACCATGTCAGAAAAAGCACTCGACAAGCTGTGGGAAATTAATCTGAAGGCTTCTGTTCAGATTGTTCAGGTAAACTGAATGTTCATTGAAATAGTTGCTCATTTTGGAGTCCGTTCTGTTTGACACGAAAACATTATATGTCATTAGCTGGGGATGTATGAAATTGGAAATGCCTCAGATAACTTTACTGTGGGAAAAAATGGAACTCATTTTTTGCAGGATGCAGCACCATTCTTGTCAGATAATTCATCAGTCATTTTTGTAACATCAATAACTGCATTCAACCCCATGGGCAGCTTGGCAATGTATGCTGTCATGAAAACTGCTCTTCTTGGTCTTACTAAGGTGTGTGATCCCTTCCCTGTTGCAGGAGTATTGGGAATAGGCATTGCCGCTCTGATTTGTTTCAAGGATGGTGACTATGCAATCAATCTTTCCATGTTTAGCAAGTTTATGGTCAAGTCAGTGTTGATTGTCTGGAGTTATATACCAGAGATACATTTATTTGGCATTTGATGCATGAAGGTTGGGAACTTATTAGAGTGGAATCCTGCCTTTTGGACCTCAATTGTGGAAACTAATGAGTGATTTTGGTGCCCTTGTTCAAGCAAGAGATTAATTTGTCCAAATCGATGTCTCCGTTAAAGCTGAGATATTTTACCTGCTAGACCCACTATTCTAAACCAACCCAGCTATAGTTGAGGTCACTGGGTTAATATTTTACCATAAGCCATGTGGTACCTGGGTTTCAAACCCTCGGGCAGTGATGGAAAACCCTGTTGCCCACAGTAGGGCAGGCTGAAGGTGGTCGCCTCTGCTATGGAGACAATGGGCCTATAGGATGAAGAGGCACTTAGGGATCCTTCATTGACAAATTACTTGTCCCATTTGCTCTTTATCTTCCTTGATTATCCTTCCAACTTTGGTTTCTCAGTGGCTGATTTTTCCAAGTTGCTTCTAAATGGATAAATGTGGACAGGCATTAGCAGCAGAACTGGCACCCAAAACACGTGTCAATGGAATTGCACCAGGCTTTGTTCCCACCCGCTTTGCTGATTTCATCACAAATGACTTGAAATTGGTGATCTCTCTACCTGACCCACTCTATTTCATTGGTCTTTTGCTTGCATGCTCAGCTTTGTGTACTTCCATGTGCATCACTTTTGAACTGGGGACTGGGCATTTGAAAAACATTCTTCATAGTTCTGTGTCTCTGGATAATTTCTCCTTTGTTTCTGAGGTAGGACAGTCTTTGCAGTACACTCACAAATGTATTTTGGCATATTTGTTAGTGGTTGGAATTTGGTGTGGACTTTTTTTAACTTGCATTCAACTACATTGACATGTAGTACTTCCCATGAGTTGGATATTCAAATTGGATCCAAGGGTTGAGAAGTTAATGGTGTTTTGATATAAGAATTGGGGTTCAAGCTTCGAATTAACCTGTGTGCTTTTACTGCAATGAGCCATGAGCTATGGCTTCTGCCATAACTAATAAGGTGTGATGCCTTGAGAATTGTGGATAATGATCTGACTGTTATGGTTCATGTAATGGCAGCGTGAGGAGATCGAGTCAAAAACACTGTTGAAAAGGTTAGGGACAACTGAGGATATGGCTGCAGCAGCAGCATTTTTGGCCTCAGATGATGCCTCTTACATCACAGGTGAAACTTTGGTAATTGGAGGGGGTGCACCATCGAGGCTCTAAATAGTAGCAATTCAACTGTGTCACCAAATTATACAGAAAGAACTGTTTTTGTTTGCAGTAAGTTTTCTGCAAAGAAAATTGCTATATGTAAAGAGTTTGTTTTGTTGAAGGTTGTTAGAAAGGTTCTCAATCATGGATTTTTCTTTGTGAGTGAAATCTGATGATGGTAAAGGAATGAACTCCTTTGATCTTCATTAGCAGCACCACCATAGGTGAATTGACAGAATGTTGCCAATATGATCAGGTTGGTGCAATATCACACACCAAAACTGCATGAGATTCTTAGGGTCTCCACTCTTTTTGGCTTTTGTCAAGTTGCCCTTTTTGTGTGAACTCACATGAGGGAACATCTTGCAAGGGAGCTCACTGATTCATAAGTTTCCTGCATCTTGGAAGGAACTGCAGAAGTGGATATCTTTCACTTTGATACTACATGTTGGGTGGGTGCTGGAGCAGTACAGATCCGGTTCCTGCTGAGACAATGACCATGGTGTGACAAAATGGGATGGCAGGCCCCACTCTCTTGCTTTTACCCAATATCCCTTTGGTTGAAAACAACAGTGGGCATAGAGATGCCTTTCCAATAGCCTGCATGCAAAAGAGGTAACTAATTCCTGTACCTCAACTACTGGGGAAGACACTTTGTCTGGACCGGGGAGTTAGTTGACCCGTAGCAATGAGTCCAAAAGTCATGGATTCTAGAAATTGTGTACCGTGACTAAAAAAAAGTGAACAGAATTTGGTCCCACAGAATGTACACTCTCTAAGTATACACCACAAACTTTTTTTTATCAAATTAAAGTTGCAATTGAAACTCTGTGACAGGATTTCATGATTTCTAACAATTTGGTTCGAATAACATTCTATAATAAAAGGCCCAAAAAGCCATTGCACCATGAGCCCATTGATGTGTTGTTATGACTTTGTAAAAAACCCTCAATTCTGAGGCACATGTAGAATCAGTACCTGGGCACCAAAAAGCCTTGGGCTTTTTGGTAAATCATTCAGCGGAAGCAGTAGTATATTTATGCATATGCCAGTGTTGCATATGCCAGTCTTGTCTGGTTCTTGACTTTTACAAAGAACCTCTGCTTCTGGTTCTGAAAAATAAATTAGAATGGATTGAGTTCTGGTTTCAGTTCTTAAATAAATAAATCAGGGTTCCGGTTTCAGGTCCAGTTCTTTAAAAGAATTCTGGTTCTGGTTTCAGTTGTGAAAATCAGACCCAGTTCCAGGTAACCTACATTAGAACTGGTGGTGAATTGCTGCTTAACTTTCAATTAGCTCCTGGTTTTAGTCTTTTTTTTTCAAAATTTCCCCCAAAAATATCAGTTCCAGTTCTGGCTCCAGGTCTGGTTCTTCCCCAAAAAAGAAATAATAAAAAAAAGAAATTAATTAATTAAAATAAATAAAAAATCCTCTGATTCTAAATCCAGTTCCAAAAATCAGATGCCCTTCTAGTTCAGTTTTTACTAACTGGAATTGACATCAAAACCAGGACCCACCCAACACTGGTATATACCAAGGATAACAGAACGCAGCCTTTAAAGCAAAGAACTGGAAACTGTGTACTTCTCTCAGCTACCAAACAAAGACCCAAACCCCACTGCAAAAGTCATCAAAACCCACTGCAAAAACCCCTTTTTACAGAACATAACAGACTGAACTGACACCTTTTTGAAGGAGCACCACAAGTATAATAACACACAGATCTGCACCAGTCCACAGCTCTTGGAGCTCTGGTTGAGGGTCTGGAATTCTCTAGATTATGTGACCGAATGAAACACCCACCAAATGCACCATCCACAGAAATCCTGTTATGGCTCTCTAGTTGCGGATGAATGACAACCGAGTTACCAAGGTTCCACCCCTGGTAATCTATCCTGTAAACCCTCCTACTCCCCCCTCACACCACCTAACTTTGTAACTACCTATGAAAATGGGTATCATCATTGCGGGTATCATTGAAATGGGGTCATAGATAAGGAATGTAAGAGGATATTTTGTAGTTAGGTCAATTGTAAGGCACTTGGTAGCTATTATGTATGTAGATGCTTTATGTACGGGTAATATGTAGCTCGCCATTGTGGTTAGCTATGGGACCAAAATGCAATGAAAAAGTATTTCCTGTCCACACACCATCATCCACCCTAAAATGTTGTGCTGGTTCACTTTTGTGACCAGAATTTCCAAACTGTCGGTACTTTAACGTCTCCCCCCCATGGGACCCTCAAGCACATGGTTGGACATCTCTATCACTTGGGTATGGTGGTTATGCTCAGATGATTTGTTTGTTGTTGTCAAGAGCATTTGTTTGAAGTGTTCAGAAGTACCTGAACTCTTTCTCTCTCACACAACTTTCAATTCAGCCTTTGGGTTTGAATATTTTAGTTGTGGGTTGAGTGTGGAAAATTGGTTATTTGAGTGCATTTTAAACCCTCAACCCAAATTGTGTTATTTTATTTACGGTCATTAGTAATTGATGAGCTATGCAAATTGAAAACAGGTTACAAATTATTGTGCATTCTCTATCATGTTGAGGCACTTACCTCCATTACCTATTTATAATTATAAAAGACATAATAATAACCTTTACAATTTACACACTCTCAAGTACATGTGTGTTTGAATGTTTTTATAAACAAGGTTGTATTTTGGTGTATAATGCATGGATCTTTTAATTTTGGCGTGCGTAAGATTTTCACTTGAGAAAGATGACTTTCAACCATCTTCCATAAGGATAAATCATCAATACAAAATATTTTTTCATTTTCTTTCACACTGAGTAAAACATGTATTTGATTCACTTTGAATTAATTTTTTATTTTTGAACTTTTTTAATTTGGTGGTTAGAATAAGTTTTTTATCGAATTTGAGACAAAACATTAAAAACATCTATTTGTTGGGTCAAATAATGAGACAAAATATTATTAATATCTATTGTTATATCATATGATATTTTAAATCAAAGTTTGTTTTTCAAATTTTCAACCTTCAAATACTCATATGTTAATTTTACACTTTAAAAAAATTCAAAACTAACTAAATACATTATACAAGGAATTTTAAACCACTCAGATTCATTTAAGCATAATCACTAACCTCTTGAACCAAGCCCAACTTTATTGTGACAAAATGGATAAATGATCATTCAGTGATGACATGAATACTAGACATGCAAAGCTTCTTCTCTCGACCTAATTCTCAACTGAACCCCAAGATGCATAAAAATCCTTATTTTAGTTAAAAACTGGTCATATTATTATTTTCCAGATTCCTCTTATCAGTTATGGGTTGTTTCACTAAACAAACCAATGCATGTGTGTTGTTTGCATCCCGGATTTGCGAATATGGGTAAGGTAGGTTCAGCAAGCATGGGAGAGAGAGAGAGAGAGAGAGAGAGAGAATCAAGGATTTGGTGGGTTTGGGTGAAAGGAGATTTATGGGCAAGTTCTAACAATTTCTTGTTTATTCAAAGAGAAAAGATCTGATTCTAAAATCTCTTGGGTGCCCATGATTCCATCACAAGATGCAATCCCAAGGAATGCAGAATATATATGAGTCAACTCTTTGTACATATATGGTAGGTGTTGAACCGTGTTGCAAAGAAACCAATTACTAAATAAATGGGTGATTAGGTCATGCTCTCCAATGGAATCGAAGATGAAAATAAAAGAGAGAAAACAACCTAATCCAATACAGCATGTGATTCTTCCCGTGTTGTTTCTGTTTTTGATGTGCTCATGTTTGGCCATGTTTGTGGCCCACAAGGCCGGGGAAGTTTTGGTTGTTCATGACATGCATAAATTCATATCTTATCCCATGAAATCAATAATAGGTAGGCATTGTAGTTGTGGATGGATGATACTTACACATAAATACTTACATATTATTTATTATACATGTTTTTTTAAATTGAAAGTTCCACTCTTGGGTATTTTTTATTTTTGTTCTAAAAATATTGTAATACCTTTTCAGGTTCAGCAGGTAAGTACCAAATAATTAGTCTGTTTTTCAAAATCCACTTTGGCAATAAAAAATAATTTTTGAAAATTTGACAATGAATATAGGCAACTTCTTCGGCAAGTTCATGAAACTATGAACCTCTGACATAAAGAGACCTTTTACAAGGTTTTCTTTTCCCAAAAGTAGGGAGGGATAATGTTCCACCAAACTAAAGGGTAGAAAAATGTTGTCAATTATTAAAAACCTACTCTACAATGGTGGATTAGTTTCACCTAAGAAGATCTTGGTTTCCACCAATTTTTGTATTTTTTTTCCCTTGTAATTTTTTTACATTTTAACATTTCAAATAGATAATTTCTAAAAAATTTAACATTTCCAAAAAATAATAATAATTGAACTCTAAAAGGTACTTTGATTGTTATTCTTTAAAATGCTGAAATTTCAAAAAATACTTCTCTCTAAAAGAATGAAAAAAAATCATGAATAATCTTTTGAAACATTTGGGAATATTTTTCTTTTCAAATTGGAATCTTCAAAATTAATTAATTTTTTGACAATGTTGAAGCCACCAAGGTAAGGTAGAAATGCTCCCTATTGAATAATCAAATGTTAATCTAGTGCAAATTAGTGTCAATGAAGAATCACATGCGTGTGAATCAATGTTCAAAAAGGCCCCATGACCAAATGTTCAATCATGAAAAATTGCATTTGATTTTTTTTGCATTTCCAAATGGAAGGTTATTTTTGTGTGCAATTATGGGTGTGAGAAAAAATCAATATTAAAAAAATATAGTCATTGTTATGTTTAAATATGTTCGGTACTAGAAAAGGAACAACACATTTTCATGCATATAGTTGAAAACAAATGCTGGAAAATATTTTAATCAAGTTTTGAATGTTCAGTTATGGGTGTGTTTTGAAACATTTTTTAGAAAAATGAAAACAAGTTGGGGACTTCAAATAGTTATTGAGAAATGGGTTAGATCACACTTTGTTGTAGCTTGAACTTCAACAACTATAAGGGAGGTAGATCACAAATTTCACTAAAATTTTCAAGTAAACATGTGAGTAGATTTGCACAAGTAAAGGGGATGAATCTCAAATGCACAACATGGTTTCAACAAGAGATTAAATAATAAGTGCAAACTAGGAGGTGTAATAGTTGAAATGTTCCAAGCTTGGAAGCACACTAAACTCACAACCATTGATATAATTAATGAAAAGGATGGAATGTGTTGCACCCAAAGACATTGAAAAACTTGTACAATGGTTTGATGAACAAGATGATCTCACTCACTCATTATCATTGATTTTCAAATCTTAAAATAAATCAAATTTCAACCATATGTTTAGAAATGAATGATTATTTTGAAAACATTGGTCAATTATTTTTTTTCATCCATCCTAGTGAGACGAGGAAGAGAGTAGGTAAAGTCCATTAATTAGCATATGACTATTTGATTTTAGGTGACAAGGTAAACTTTTGTGAGTGCAAATTTTCACCAACCATGTTTTTGGTTGGGAGTTTGCCCTTGAGCTCTCTCACTCTTTTCTTTTTCTTTTCTTTTTCTTTTTTTTTTTAGGGGGGTGGGGGAGGGGAGATTCTAAATAAGTTATTAGGTAGGGTAAAAGAAGACCCACCTACCTACCACAAAATCACATGAGAGCAAGGCGGCTTGAAATTCGGGGTTCCTGTGGACTAGCCTTCGCCCCTGGCTGCTTGCTTGCTTGCTTGCCTCGCTTTGCTTTGCTTTGCTTCCTCGCTCGCTCGCTTACTCACTGTGATGAGAACAAAAGAAGGAAAAAAAATGGCTTGTTGCAGTAGACATTTGCGGCTTCCAGTATGACCCAACTCCTCTCATCTTCCGCGAGCGGCTCGTACTCGACAGATCGCGAATTGGGTGCTCGAATTCGAGAAGAAAATATCATTCATGTTTTGTAAAAGCTTGAAAGATTCCACCTTCTCTCTGCAGAATCTGGGTTTGGGTTTTTCCAATAGTGGAATAGTTGTAGTAACGAGAGAGAGAGAGAGAGTCTGTCTGTCTGTCTGTCTGTCTGTGAGTGAGGGAATTGCTGAGAGTGGTGGACCGGTGTTGGAGAGATTTGGAGCATAATGGCAGCAACGTGGAATTCCAGCTCTGCTTTACAGCAGCTGCTGTTGGGGGGTCAGGTAGAGAGAGGAGTGAAGGATTTTTCGGGAAACTTGGAAGAGTGTGTGCAAGGAGGAGTGGTAGAAGAGATGGTGAGCCTGGAAAAGAAGAAGAAGAAGAAACAGGGGCAAGTGGCAGTGAGGATGATGATGGAGGAGGAGGATGGGAGGAGATCATCATTTCCGGGGCCTCCCACTAACCCCATGGTCACTGCTTTGCTCACTGATATGTATCAGCTCACCATGGCTTATGCTTACTGGAAAGCTGGCAAACACAATGACCGAGCTGTGTAAGGATCTTGTAAACCACCCATCTTTCTTTTTCCCTTCCTTCTCTCTCTGTCTCTTCCCCAATTGTATTGTATCTGTCTGCATGGAATTTCTGTTCCTGCAAGCGACATTAGTATGTAAGAATTGATCTCTATGATGGGTTCTTGTTGGCATTCTTCTTCTGCGCCTCTTGTAGTTTTTTTTTCTTGACCCTTTTGATCTCTGAATCTGTAATCCACCTTTGCCGTTGTTTCCTTTGATCATCTCCTCTTAGCTGCGTTTGTTTTCTTTTATCGGATATATGACTGATTGAAGCAAAGCATCCAACAAACAAACACTGAGTTGGAAGAAGTTTGTGTGTCTCTTTTTCTTTCTCAGTGCTTTGTGGTAGGCAGCCCTAATTCTGCACCAGTTTGTGTTGTGTTTGTTGTGTTTGTGTTTGTTTCATTCATAAGTCAGCAAGTTTAGGGTGCTGAGAGATAAGTGTATCTTCCTTCTGTGAGGGTTTTTTTTTGGTGGAACCAGAAAATCACATGTTCACATTTCTGAAATGGGAAAGCTCATGGTGCTACTGATGTTTGGAAACTGCAACGAAAATAAATTCTGAATTAAAACCAATTTCTTCTAACTGTTGTGCTTTGAATTGAGGTTTGATGCTCAATTCACAAAGACCTGAAATTGCAAATTCCTTTCCAAAGGGTCAACAATATCTGTTCTGATACAGGGATCATACAAATTTCTGTTCTGATACTGAGGAGATCATACCAATTTTTGTTCTGATACAAACCAAGTGTGGAATTTTTGTTCTGGGACCATGCTTTCAGGTCTCAGGAAATTGCAAAGACTTGAAGGATTTCATCAAAGGAGTTTTTTAATGGGTGGGACTTTGTCATGACACATGCAGGTTTGACTTGTTACACCGCAAGAATCCATTTGGTGGAGAGTACACAGTCTTTGCTGGGCTAGAAGAGTGCATAAGGTTTGCTGCAAATTTTCGGTTTAAGAAGGATGATATATCGTTTCTTCGGACTGTTTTACCTCCCACTTGTGAGGTCAGTGGATATGCATCTTTTCTGCAATCCCACAGATTCATTTCATAAAACTTCTCTCTTGTTGCTTTTGGGAATATCCAAGAATCCCACCCACCCTTGAAGCAGAAATCCCTAGTATGAGAGCCTGAGGTCATAGCAGGCTTTCCAGATCATGTCCACAGATTTTGGATCGTAATGAAAAAGAAAACAACATAGTACAGCTAGCTTCAAGAATATGCCTTCCCTGTTCTTGTTCAAGGTTGCAGTTGTGATAAACTTACCATTCAACTCTTTGCTAGTTGTTTGAGTCGATGAAAGATTTTGGACTCAAAATTCTCAAGATGGACTTGCCATAATGGTTCTTCTGGAGTCATCTTGGACCTGAATTTCTGCATCTTCTAGGATTGTCAGTTGCTAGAATGACCGCGCACACATGAAGGGTGAAACTGATGTTCTGTGATTTGTGTTGATGCGACAGTTTAACAACAATAACAGATGTACCAACTGTTGGGGTTTTGCAGGAGGGTTTCTTTTCATACTTGGCAAGTGTTGATTGCTCAGATGTTGAGATCTTGGCAATGCCGGAAGGCTCCGTAGTGTTCCCACGAGTTCCATTGATAAGAGTGGAAGGCCCCCTTTTGGTAAGCATGGCACTGCTATCTTATTGCACAAGGTCCCCACGTGCTTTGCACTCATTTAGGAGATGTCCCCATACCACCATACTCCTTAGTCTTCTTGACAGAACATTGGGTATTACTGAATGGGAGCTCATGCTTGGCCTTGGGATTCTGGAACTAGGCTTACCATATGAATATCTTCATGGGTGTGACAGGTGGCACAGCTTTTGGAGACCACTTTTTTGACACTTGTCAATTATGCATCATTGGTGGCAACTAATGCAGCAAGGCACCGCTGTGTGGCAGGAAAGGACAAAATGTTGCTTGAATTTGGGTTGCGTCGTGCCCAGGCAACTTTTTTTCTCCCTTCAACAATTCTTGTGTTTGCTACAGGCTAATTCATGTTGATGACCTTGAATATGGGTTCATAGCTCCGGGATCATGATCAATTGATGGTGTTGTGATGGGTTTTGTTTCTCTGTGCCAGTGCTTCTATGGTACTATCGGTTTCCATGACCTTCTGTCACCATTTTGTTGATGTCTTTGTGGGTTTCAAGGCTGTTTTTGAGGTTTTATTGCTAACCAGACAAGATAACCATTCAGAGAAATAATATGAGAGAGTATATGGTGGCTGTCTGTGATACAGGGACCAGATGGAGGTATCAGTGCATCCAAATATTGCTACATAGGAGGATTTGATGCAACCAGGTAAAATTGATCATGTATGGTTCATTGTTCTTTATGCATTGTATACAAAAAAAAATTGTGACAAAAAAATTCATTCTAGGAGATTGGGTGTTTGTGATTTTTGGGATTTCATGGCAGCAATGTGGAGGCAGGGAGACTCTTTGGAATTCCTGTTCGAGGAACACATTCTCATGCTTTTGTGAGCTCATTTATGGCAAGTATATAATGATCTCCTTCCCTTTTAGTTTGTTTCCACACTGAGATTCTTGACTTTCCCTTCTGTTTTCAGTGCTTTCAGGACTGGATCTAGTGTTTAGTGGGATTCAGACCAAAAGTCAAGAGATGAAGGGGGCTATTGATAACATCCATAATTAAGTCCGGATGTTCATAACTCCTGTTACCTACACCTTGTGCAGGGTTTTGACGAGATCATTAAAAGGTCACTGCCACATGCAAAAGGAGGGAAAATATGTGAAGATTTTGTCCATCTTACACAACTCTGGCTCAGGCGGATGCAGGTATCTTTTCTTTTCTCAGGTGTAGTGTAACAGCAGATTACTTTGATCTCAGGATTCTGTCATATGAAGGAGGTTCTTCATGATATTCTCTTTTTCAAGCCTATATTCCTGAAGTTTCCAACCTTGTAAAGGTGATCTCAGTTGTCTGTTAATGTTCCAAGAACTGCACACCCAAAAAATGGCAAATGTTTGCAGTTCCCTTATAGTCCCTGAAGGTGCCTAGCTTCTTGAAGTTCCAGACAATTCTAAAGTACCCATTGTTGTATATGGTGGTGGCATACATCAAGTGTCGAGGTTTTCAGAACTTTTCCAAGATCTCCTCCAGTCAGAGAGCTGAAACTCCTTTGCAGTTTTCAGCTGCCATTAGAAAGTGCATATCTTCTGTAGTGTACTTGATGCCGCAGCTTTAACCATTTGTTGTGCTGCAGGACAAGCCATCACTAAGAAGTTACTTCCATGAGACCAATCCTAGTGAACTGGCTGCTTTTTCCTCCTATGCCCTTGCATTTCCTACAGCTTTCCAAGCTCTTGTTGACACTTATGATGTAAACCCTAAACCCTACTTGTTCTCACCCTCCTTCCTCTGTCTTGGCTTCTTGCACTAGGGTCACATTCGTCCTATGACCACATCACTGGTCTGAATGCCATCAGAGTTCAGGAAGGCTTGAGATTTGAGATTTGCCGATTTCTGTTCTGGTTTGTACATCATACTTACAGCAGCTACACTTGTAACATAATCCATAAAGTATTGCCTTTTATTTCTGTCAGAGTCTCAGTGTGTTAATGAGAAGTGTTATTACAGGTCTTGAGAAGCGGTCTTCCAAACTTTTGTGCTGTTGCTCTTGCTCTTCATGAACTTGGGTATGCATCTCACTCACAGGCTAGAGATGTGTCAGGCTGCAGCACGTGATCAAACTAGACACATATGTGAGGATTTATGTTTGTTACTTAGAATGTGACATCTGAGCAACGATTTCATCTCTCAATGTCTCTGTGGAGTTTTGAGTTGTGACCCTTTTTCTTGTGGGGTTTGACAGGTACAAAGCGCTTGGGATTCGATTGGACTCAGGTGACCTTTCATATTTTTCTATAGAGACACGCAAGTTCTTCCGTTTGGTTGAAAAGGAGTTTGGTATTGTGGGATTTGGGAAACTCGTTATTGTTGCTAGTAATGACATAAATGAAGCCACTCTGGATGCCCTCAATAAGCAGGTTAGTCCATACTAGTTCTCTCAACCCTTGTACTGCTTTCTCTGTATATTTTTACACAGTATAGAACCCCAAAATGTCATGCAATTGACAGATGTGGTGTGCCAGATCATGTGTATGAGAAAGTGTATTTTTTCAATTGTCTCTTGTTCATATAATGGCATGTGAAGATCTATTCTTTAGTACTCTTGGTTGCACCCACAAGATGTTTTTGTGGACCACATGTAACAGTTCTTAATTGTTTCTGGGGAGGTGATGTTTGGAGATGTAGGGACATGAGGTGGATGCATTTGGAATAGGCACCCATTTGGTCACATGTTTCTCTCAGCCTGCACTTGGCTGTGTGTACAAATTGGTGGAAATCAATGGGCATCCCCGAATAAAACTTTCAGAAGATGTGAATAAGGTTGTACGCAAGTCTTCATTCCTTGTTTTGTGGTATTTCTGCTTCTTGCGTTTCTTTATTTATTGGCATGAATTGTCCAATGCTGTTCTTGTCTGTTTCTATGGACAACTTCAACCTGTTCCATTTCTCAGATTATCTTAGCACGTAAACTTTGTTAAGCCATGTCTCTTCTTTCTTTCCCCCTTTCCTTTTCCTGACTTCTTCCCCTTCTCTTCAGTTTTGGAAAGGTGCACTGCACAATGGTATAATAAGCAGCAGGGAGGATGAAAATAAAGGTAATGATGGAAGGGAGTGCGGGAATTTACAGGTGACAATACCATGCAAGAAAAAATGTTTTCGGCTGTATGGTAGAGAAGGTGTACCTTTGGTGGATCTCATGATTGGAGAAAATGAAGTGCAGCCCCAGGTAATTCTTGTAAACCTTCATGTGTCATTCAAATGATTGTAGTTTGATTGCCATGAACAGTTTCTGGTGCATTACTAGGTAATTGATGCTCTTTTGTAGTACCCAAAACTCTTGATCTTTGTTGTGATATAGTCAAATAAGAAAAGGAATTGCCTGTTCAGACCAACTCTCACTCTGACATGTTTTAAGACTTGGATCAAAATTGCAGTCTTCAGCTTGGTTACTTACTTTAGCAGTCTGTTTGTGGCAATAGAGCTGTAGTGCAGCTGCACTTTCTGAGTTTAGTCTGTTGGAAAAAAATTGTGGGTACACATTGAAGTAGCCAGGAGAGCGGATTTTGTGTCATCATCCATTTGTTGAGTCCAAGAGAGCATATGTGGTTCCTACCCGTGTGGAGCCTCTTTATAAATGCTATTGGGCAGCAAAACCTGGTGAGCTTTTCCATCTGTGGATTCTTGTACAAATAGAATTGAATTTTCTCAACATAGGTGGTGCCTTCGACTGACATTTGAAATCATGCATTTTTTGTTTACGTGGCAATACAGAAAAAACTCATTGCATCCAGATCATGCATTTCAATTTTGAGCAGAGTGCAACCATTGGGCTGTCCATGTGAGGTCTTAGTGCACACACACAGTGTGGAGATGCAGAAAGAGGGGAATAGGGGATTAAACTTTGTGTTGAGCTGTTTTGTTGATTTGATGTGAGTAACTCTCAATGTCCCCTTGCAAGTGTTTCTCATGAGTGAGGATAAATGGCAGTGCGGAGGGAGAAACTACCAAGTCTAGAAGAGGTGAAAAAGCATTGCATGGAACAACTTTCTGCAATGCGCTCCGACCACTTGCGTGCCCTAAACCCCACCCCTTTCAAGGTCTCTAACTCATGCCACTATTATCGGAGACTGATAGTCTGTTTTGATGCTCCTTGTACCTGGTTTAATTTTCTGAGTCAGTTTAGTAGGTTTCTTGTGACAGTCTAGTGGCGGGTAATCAGAATCCAAGATCAAAATTTTCATGGGTCTTTTCAGTTTCTGATGTTGCAATTGGGTTTATGGGCTTTCCCTGAACAGTTGAAGGTCAGCAGTTCCAAGTATGAACACCAAGTATGTGCCGGTTTGGAAACACATATGCCTCATGTGTTGAGTTTTTTCTTTCTGTGTTGCATTGGGATAACAGGTGAGCGTAAGTGGAAACCTATATGATTTCATCCATCATCTATGGCTCAGCGAAGCACCTGTTGGAGAGCTGCAGTGATGAAATCACTCATTTCTTGACTTGCTCACATATGAGGCAATTTCTAGTATATTTGGAGATTTGGACTTTTCAGGGTTGAATTTCTTATCCATGGTTTCTGTTGAAACTAGATGGTTACTTCTTGCTAGTGGGCTCCTTTTCCTGGAAGCTTTGAATCTGTTTCTCAATCATTGAAACTCTAGGCATAGTCATTGTAGCCCTTTATGTCGGGTGTTTCTTTAGGGGCCACCATATTGTTTGGGTCCTGCCCAGATTGAGCCAGATGTCTCTGCATTTGTGCTCTCACACAGATTTCACATATGTGCAGGACAAACATGACATGTATGTCATGTTCACATGCATTTTTGCAATGAAGGTAAATTGCAAAGTTTTAAAAATCTTTCCACATTTTTAGGGAAGTCTATCTAAGGAAATTACCAACCTAGCTTTCCTCTGTACCAAAGGTTTAGTAAGAAAGCTAGGTGTAATTTCCGTTGATACCTCTGTACATTCTACAATGTGTTGGGTACTGAGCTTTCTTACTATATGCCTACCTTGTAAGGTTGATTTTAAGCTAGTATTCAATTTCTGCTCTGTATCAAGTCACAATTGGTTGAATAGAATAAAGACAGCTTTTGTGAGATTTGTTCCAATTGTTGTTCAATTCTGTTCTCTTGATTATTGTATGTTTTGTCATTGAATGATTGATAAATGACAATCCTTCAAATCTTGCTGCAACCAGTCTAAATTGGAAACCCTGTAAGCATCTCATTGAGGTACCTCTTTCAAAAACCATTATTTCATCTTCCCCCAAAACTCCCCAATTAACTATACATAAGCTTGCACCTTGCCATTGTCTGTATTCTGTTGCTGAAATGCTTCTCAACTTTCTCCTTGTGCTCATGATTTATTCGGAGTCTTTCAATTCTAAGACTTTGAAGATGTTTCACATTTTCCTTGCCTCTCTTTTACTGGTTCTAACTTCTCATGTGAGAAGATGTATTTATTTATCAAGTTCAATTCTTTATAGTTGAAACAATGCTCCAATGTTTAAGTTGTGCATGGAACATTGAATACAGGAGATCCCACTTCCTGAATTTCTAAGGTAAGCAACTTGGGCTGAAAATAAAGAACTTGAGATGGATGGGTGACCAACTTGGAATCTGAATTCCACAGCCAATGTAAATAGTAAGCCTTTAATATGGTTGGAATCTCTTTTGTAATGCTTGGGAGGAACCCTTGCAATCCTTTTGATTAAAGTCTAATTATACCAAAAGAATTTTCCAGAGAAACACTAAACAATCAAAGAGTATTTTGGCCTTGGAACACCAAATCTCATTTGTGATCAATAGCTCATCATTGGGTTCGCATGGTGCAAACTAGTTGAAATTACAGCCATAGCCCACATGAGGGGTTACAATAGAGGATAGACAAGAATAAACAATTGGGATAATGCAGTTTGCTCTTTGGAGATTTAACCAGCTTGTCGTTAATACAAATTGCAAATAGTTGGCAATTCACAAGTCGTAACCGCTGCCAACACTTCTATAGCACCTCAAACCACATCAGACACTTGGCACTACACCTATATACCATGTACCTGAGAATACTGTACCTACAGGAACTGCACTAACAACTGATATTCTTGCCTCACCTTAGAGACAAGCAAGTCAGCAAACCATTCTTCCTTTATAAGTGGTTGTCAGCAGCAAATGAATCATTAATCCAAGTCTAAAACTGTGACCAAAAACCATCTCCATGTCATAGAGACAATAAAGAAGCAAAAAGGTCCTAGTCACGCTCACTGATGGCTGTTAGATGCTCATCAATCTCCTCCGTTGTCAAAACACGGAAGTGTGGATTGCCCTTACTGACTATTCCAACCTGCCACACCACATGCACATTACACCCACCAATAAATTACCCCAAGGATGCAACTCTGGCCAGTGCCACAACATATATACAAGGAATTTGAAGCAATGATGCATTCTGGGAAATCACTTGATTTTGATTGATTTCCAGACAGATCTTATGGAAAATTCCTCACTCTATTGCATCAAAGTTCATTAAGCTGACTAGAAAGGAAGTCCTCTACACAACATTCTAACAGCAGTTTGACCTCTAGCCTTGCCGTCAGGATATGGCATGCAATACATTGTGGTACTCCAGTATACCAGCTTCAAATATCCTCCAACGGAGCTCACATGGCAGGCCCAGGATCCCTTGTTTTGCATAGGTCTGCCTCCCTAGCTATGAAGGGATCATAACTTGCTTTGCAGAGCAACTTTCTTAGGTGAACATGTTGAATGGACGTTAATTGCAGAACCAACATACTGTGGCAGATGGCTCTCTAGTATACAAGAAGCATTGTCTAGATTGGCTTGCTATCACATTGTGCCAACTAAAACAGGACCAAAACCAGAGTTGGATATCTTAAGAGTTGAGTTCTTTCCTTCCAAAACCATCTGCAGGTTTCAGGCATTGGGTGGGTAGCTTAGTTGCAGTGGAAGCCAACTAGAGTTCAGATTTATCACAGCTTCTTTACCTCAATTTCAGTGGGCTTGAAGTCCTCCAACAGAATTGACTGCAGAGCTGAGATGGCAGTCTGTTGCACATGTGTGTTGAAAAAAGGAGAATAAAATTAGCAATCTCTCCAACATGATAAACATAAAACTCGTCATCTTAATTCTCTCCATCTCTCTTGACTCTTCTCCAAACTAGGCATGGTCTTTATGGCCACAACAAGGTCACAGCACACATAGTCCTCTTAAAAGCCTCCCATCGCCCCTCCAAAACCCTGCTCAACATTCATAAGACTCCAGTTCTCTTCCACTTACAATACAGCTTGACAGCAATTAAAAACCTTGAACTTGGACCTGATCTAACCCCTGAATGACTTGGACAAGGGGGGGCAGCAGCCTACTTGTGCTGTTCTATTCTATGGACCCTATCAAACCTGTGGGTGATAGCTTACTTGCACTGTCTCATCCTGAGAGAGTTGAGGGTCATTCTTTATTTTCTTCTCCAGGAAGTTCACAGCTTCCTGTTCCTTTGACCCTGAACTGGTTGCCTGCAGAAGATCGATTTACACACTTCTTTAGATTCCTACATGAAATTCAAACTCAATGGAAATTGAACATCAACTAAATCTTCTGCCACCATCTAACTGCATACCCACAATGTAGAATCAATATCATAATCGTCAACCCAAGATAGCTGAATAACTATCATGGTAAGCCACACAAACTGACACTGGCCAAATTTCTCAAGAGCATAACCACTAAAGCAAAGAAGCTCAGCAGTGTCATCCCTCCCACATAGAAGAGACTGCAAGACACAGCAGAAAGAAATTCATGAGAAAGACAAACCTTGTAACCAACAAAGTGGCCAGCTGGATCACACTTATACAGCTGAGGTCCCAATTCATCATCAATGCCAATAAGCATTGCGGCTGCATCAAAAGCACAAATGACAGTTTACAGATGCTAGCTATAAGCCACAACCCTAAAACTTCAAGTTCACAGGCCATCTGTCTAGTAGTTCATGAAGCTCCAAGTGTACAAACCTCCTTAAATTACAGTTTCACTCACTAGTGATATCCCTGTGCATGAGATTCTCAAAGTTCCATGCCCAAATTGAAAACTACTGCTGGCTGTCCCTCAAAATAGTTAGACAAAAACACCATCTCAAAAAACTTGGAAAGCTCAAATCAGAGCCTGCCCTCAACCTGTCTAGCATAAAGAGAGGAAAAAGAAACTCACCAACTCCAAGAGGCCGCATGTAGGCATGCTGAGTATATACTTGTGACCGATCGGCAAGCCTGCTCCCATTGGCAATTCCCCACCACAAAGATGAGCATTATAAGTGTCCATCCAACTTGATCAAACTGTCGTAGCATATACACACAATGAAATCCACAGATTCGAAATGGAATGAATGATCAAATTGTCCATGACAGACATTACCAGATGAATGAACAGCTTACCGCTTTGCAAGGTAGTCAACAGGGATCTCATAACCTAGTTTGAACTTGAACTCAGCTGCCTCACTACGTGCATGTGACACCAATGACTTTGCATCCGCTGCATTCCAATGCATGCACAAACAGACAGCCAATATGAAGCACATGTAAAGAACAATGGCCTCTTATTTATGAACAATTCACCTCAAGAAGATGATGCCCAATTTGATGAAGTAAAAAGAAAGAACAACACCTCTTATAATGCATAGTGAGCTTGATTCGTAATTTCACTCACCAGTCATGCCAGTGGCAAGAAGGCCAATATATTTTGTGATGGCAAAGAGATGGCTCACACTTGATTGATCAAGCAATTTGTCCTGCCACATCCATACTCGCACCAACCATTGGGCTAGGTCCAAATTCTGTGTGTCTTACAAAAGGAAAGAGAAACTGAAAGAGGTACCCAAGTACACACTGTTTTGCAAACATACCGGGACTTTCTTCTGAGTCACAAAGCATACTGAGTCTGTGCCACGGACACCGATCGAGGTTATTCCTGCTGCCTTCACTGCCTTGAAGGCATATTCTGAACCCCGCCCCCAAAAACCCACAGAACCAAGCAGTCAGGCGGAAGCTCAAGAGAGAGAGATCCAGCAGGCACACAGACAGACAGAGATGGGCAAGAGAACAAGAGATGGGATGGGCAACAGAATAACAAACACATACCCACTTGGTACAAGCGACCCTCTGGGGAGAAGATGGTGATGTGGCGATCATATCCAGCTCCAGATCCCCTGCTCATGGTTTCCAAGCCCTCGATGCTGCTGTCTCTTCTCTTCTCTTCTCTTCTCTATTCTTCTTCTTCTGCTTCTTCTTCTCGTGTTGTTCGTGTGCTCTTCTCGCAGCTACTTTCAAGCAAGACAGTGCCTCGAAACCCTAATTCCTAGGCACGCCACCCCAAATGGCCCCACTGTGGACAAAGCGGACAAAGCGGACCTTTCCATTTTTCCGCTTTGTCCGCTTTCTACTGAGAAGGACATGACTCAGGTCATGCCGTCATACGTGTTTTGTACTGCTTGCACGATTCCTACTCTCGTGACTCGTGCTCAAAACAAACCACCACCACCCACAGAGCAGCAATCCTATTCTCCTCCTCTTCTTTCTTCACAGACCTTGGTGTTGCACAAGCGTGGGAACCCACTACAGAAGAGCGCCATGTCTATCACTCCAGTGAGAGAAACTCGCAGTCCTCACAGTGGGTAAGCTCACTACAAACCCCACCTCTCTCAGTTCCTCGTGTTTCAGCTCCAAATGCTCAAGTCTTCAGCTCTCTGTGCATTGAGGGAAGCATGGATTTGCCCAGTTTTCTGCAATGGGTCCTTTCTGAAAGAGAAGATCTGATTTAGTTAATGAGCACACAGAGAGACACAGAAAGAAAGATAAAGACATGGGCTTTGTGCTCTTCTTCAACTTGCTATTGGAGAGTGATAAGAGTCATGCAATGCTCATGTTTTCAGCTCTCTGTGCATTGTGGGAAGCAGAGATTTGTGCAGTTCCTGCAATGTTCATTTCTGAAAGAGAATATGTGATTTTGTTGTTGAGCACACAGAGAGAGAGACATTGGCATTGTGCTCTTCTTCAACTTGCTGTTGGAGAGAGATAAGAGTCATGCATGATACAAGAATGAATGGCTGACAGTTTGGTGCTTTTTTTTGTATTGTGTTTTTTTTTTTTTTTTTGTCCTCTCTCTCTCTCTCTCAGGTATCACTTTGATGGTAGTAGCCGTGAGTTTTTTGAAGGCTGGTACTTCAAAGTCTCAATACCAGAGGTGAAACAAAGCTTTGCATGGATGTATGTAAGTGAGAACCCTGGAACCGCTGCTGCTTCCAGCAAAAGGGAAGGAGGAGCACGTGGTCCATCTAGTGCTGCTCAGATTATGGGTGCCAATGATGAATACCTATATCAAGATCAACCTTCTGTCAAATCCTTCTGGGGACGTAAGTGCATTCTTCTTCTATATTGTAACCTGGAATCATTTTTCTATGAAGGTATGGTGGAATAAAAATCTTCTGATGATCAACTTGTAAACCTCTGCCTCATTTGCTTGCAAAGAAGCTCTTATTGCACCTGTGGACATAACCTAGAGTGAAGAAGATGCAACAAGGAGAGACTCAATGCCATATCAGTTACAGATGGGCATCTGTACTACAACAATTCTCATCCACTTTCTTTTTTCTTCTTCATTTGATGTAGATCGCCATGAACTTGCATTGGGTAACACATTTCGTGCCAAAAGTGGGGCATTGCCTCCAGTGTCAGAGACCTCTCCTACGGTATGTATCCAAATTTTTTATCTAATTACTTTTGGGCACACATTTCTCGGGTGGGTGGATGGCAGGTTACTGAATTCTTTGTGTGATCCAAAGAGGCTGTAATTCTACTTGATAGAAATAGGATGAATCTCATAGAACCTCAAGAATCTTTATTCTAGTTCCTGGTCACACCATCTGTCTCATAATCTGTATTATTCTTTGTGCACTATCTGTCTCTACTACTACTCTTGTGGTGATGATGAACTTCAATTGATACCCACTGCTATTGTTTGACCAAGTGTATGTATATGATACTTGGAAATTGTAAGAATGAAGTGTTAGGTTGCTGATGATAGAAGGGTTAAGGGCAGGAATTTTGGGAGCTGGTTGAAGAAGGTTATCAAGTAACACCTACATTGCACCAGGGCATTTTATTTGACAATGGCGGGTAACATTTTTAATGCACAGCAATTTTTTGAGGATACACATGGAAGGAAGTCTAGTTCAACCTCTAATTTCCAGTTGTATAAGATTTTTTTTGCTAAGTTTCTTTGTCAGTGTGGTTTGTGAAACATGCTAGAACACAGCTCTCTATTGAAAGTGTGGGTCAGTACATACCATTGCAACTTTATAGCGTATTCTTTAAGCATTCCAGGCTTTTTAAGTTTTGTTGAATCTCTTCTTGCTTCAAGTATTAGGATTAGAAGCTGCATGAGGTGTTTGAGGAGATAGCAAAGAGGTTGGGAGTAAGAAGGGCATTTTCCCTCACAGGACTGATTTTGCAAAAACTGTGCAACATGCAAAGTGGGAGTATACTACTGTTCCTGTTTATGGATGGGGAGATAAAGGAGGGACCCAAAAGGCCACTGCTGGTTGGCTAGCAGCTTTACCTGTCTTCGAGCCCCATTGGCAGATTTGCATGGCAGCTGGCCTCTCTACTGGTACCTCTAATTTCCTTGACAAAATCTTACCTTTCATGACAGCAATGATGTATGTTCCCCCAGGTTCACTGTTGTTAGTAGTTGGCTGCATTTTTTGATCTTCAAGTTATGGACATAGACACAATGTAAGATCTCATAATTGCAAGCACAATAAGGGCACTTTGTCAATGTACCACATTCTAGTGCCCAAGATGACTCCTTAGAAATTATGAGAATGCGTCATGCTTCAACTGCTAATCGTGGAATATGTCAACTACCTTGAAAGGGTGGATTGAATGGGGTGATCAGCGTTTTGAGTTCAAGGATGCGCCCTCATACTGTGAGAAGAATTGGGGTGGCTCTTTCCCCAAGAAATGGTTTTGGGTATGCTTCTTTCCTAGCTTTTTTACACTTAAGGAATTTTGGACCACAATGTTCTAGTATATATTCATGGTGATTTGCAACAGCCCAAAAGGAGCAAAGAAAAGCACAAACGTTTTGTGAATCAAGAATGTGTGAACTTTTCAGGCTAAGAACTTATTCAATGTGATCTGGGTTGGGTGAGTCCATAGGTGCAATGCAATGTATTTGAAGGTACTTTCAAGGATGTAGCTTTGACAGCTGGTGGAGGGAGGAGAGGTCTTCCTTTTTTCAAGAATACTTTTGAAGATGTTGCCCTGGTAAGTCTGCCTACTGTTACCCAAGTCTGCACACAAGATTCTTAGTCAATGAATCAGTGGATGGATGAACTTGACAGTGTGCAGCCAGTGCCTAGTTTAGAGCATGTGAAGATGTGAGCAAATCAAGCAACGGTTCAAAAGTTCTGAAAACTTGGGAAGACAAAAGTTCTGTTGACTCTCATCAAATGGGTGTTCTTGGAAGTCTATTGTTGTAACAGCTTCAATTCTGTGTTAAGAGGTAGAAAGTTGTGAATGATCCATCTCTTGGTGAGTCTGTCTGATAGCTATGACCTTGTGTACAAGGTGATGATTGCATTTTTTGGTTTCAGGTCTGTGTCCACTTTGAAGGGAAGTTCTATGAGTTTGTCCCATGGAAAGGCAGTGTAGACTGGGAGATGGCTCCTTGGGGATCATGGAAAATGTCTGCATCAACAAAGACCCATGAGGTATGTATGTAATAAGTAGCCTTGCTTGTGATAATTTGGTGGCATGCATCAGTGGAGGTTCTGGATGCTTTGTGTGCCAGTCAATGAATTCAGGTTTATTTCTTACTCTTTGGGTGCATGAATAACAGGTGAAGTTGGAAGCTACGTCAAGTGAACCAGGTTGCCCTTTGCGGGCACCTGCTGCCAATGTTGGAATGGTGCCTTTATGTAAGGACACATTTTTTGGGAAGCTACGGCTCCAAATGTGGGAGCGCACTGAAAAGGGAGATCAGGGCAGGGTACGCTTCCCTTTTCTTCTTGTTATATCTGTACAACAACCCAATCACTATTTTATTTTGCTTGTATGTATCCTGGAGGGAGTAATTTGTCCAGTTTAGACGTGCTTTGGATTCAGATAATCAGAATGTTTATGTAAATAATAAACCCAAGGTGATCTGCACACAATTCTTACGTTCAGAATAGCTTCCCAACAGGAAAGTGAGTCTACACAGTGGGTTATTGGTTTGTTTGCATGTGCAGATGATTTTGGACACTACGAGTGATATGTGTGCGTTGGAGATAGGAGGGAGTCCATGGGAGTCTATGTGGGAAGGGAAGGCATGTATGAAACAACCCCTGAAAGGCTTTCTGCAACTTCCAATTAACCCAGAGAAAATCTTTGCGTATGCTCCCTACTTCAAACCACCTGGACTTTAAAACTCCTGTCCTTATGGAAGCTTTGTGCTTTTGTGATCAACGCAATCTACATAACACTAGTTTGCAATTTCCTCGGTTGCACAAAATTTAAAGTAATTTTTTTTAATATGCTATAGGTTTGTCAAAGACAATTTGTGATGTTGAAATGCGTCAAGCCAAAGCTAGTCATCACCTAACTAGTAGTATGATCCGAATTAAATAATTATGGTATGATCAAGAGGAATTTTGTTGAAGTACATCATGTATAACCCTCGTCGATGAAGCTCCTGGCAATCAATACCATGTATAGTCTTAGGTAGCACAACGAGAATCATTTTCTTTAGTGAATTCCAATTCTTTTGTCACAAAGTACTTTTGGGATGAGTCACCAAACTTTGACATTCGGGATGACTTCAGCCTTGAGAGGCTAAGAGAACCTTAACAATTTATTTTGCTTTCCAATAGTCATTTGGTCAACTTTTGAGCCTTCATATTGATCTATGCACCATGTATGATGATGCTTTCACTAGAGTCTATATATCATTTTGTACTCCTACAATAGAAATTCTTCTACTTCCTTCTTTGGATGCCTCTCACAGTAGACGATGGCTTCTACCTCAATAATTGGGTACCCAAGACTCTGGATTCACCTCTTAGTACTAATTGTCAAGACAATTACTTTGAGCTCTATTTTTTTGTTTCTGAACAATATACATTCAATCTCTTCTAGCACTTCTAAGCTCTCACTCTCGCCTTTTCCCTATTGTTGATTTTTCCATTGTTTTCCTTTTGTTATTTTTTAGTGTCATAAGTTGAACTATATAAAAGATGATAATTAGTTTGGAGACCCTTTAAATTTTGCAATGAGAATATAGATTGAAAATTAATATTTATTGAATAATATTAATTATACCAATAACTAGTTGACAAAATTTATTGATAATGTGTTAAGGTATATTGATGACCATTAGATTTTGTTGGTAACGAAATTGAATTTTTATTTTCATTATTTTTATATATATTTCTAAGTGAAATTTTTCCCTCTTGAGTTTGGACTTTTTATTCATTCAAATTTGGGAGTATATATGTCAATATATGTTGACATTAAATGTGCACCTAGAGTCCAATTGTAGCTTTTTTCAATAATTTACCCTTTCAAATAATGCTTTGAAGGTTAAAATGGTTTTTTTCTTTTTTTTTTTCAAGACTAATTTGATGAAATATATTAATCCTAATTTTTTTTGTTTCAACTCTCTATACTATATAATTTTATGCAGGTCCCATGTAGTTGTTATTTGTTAATTTTAATAATACCTTGTGTTTTAACTCATGCCAAATCTTTTTTTTACCAAGATTTATCTTAGTGAAAAATATATTGAATCCAATGAAATTTGAAAACATTGCTTTACAACAAGTAGAAATAGAACCAACCTTCAAAGCACAAGAGATGGGCACCAAATATTTGATGGATTTTTGTCCACCATCACATCTTAATAAGTCGCTTGAAAGTTTAGGGCAAAATTATGAAGGCTTAGAAGGTGATGGTTAAGAAACTAACCTTCTCCCCTCTATCGTCAATATACTCAATTATGAGAATTAACATTTGGTGGTTTTTAGGGTTTAGAGGAGGTGGTAATTTGGAATTTCAGTTCTATAAGCACATGAACTTCACAAGAATGGATTTTAAAAAACATAGCTAACATTTGGGACTCCTTTGGCAAGGTGTTTGTTTGATGGGAAACAACAAGAAATAGATTTGGTTTCAATGGTGATGAAGAATGCATTCGACAAAGGAAGATAGATAATATCTTTGATTTTTAGGTTGCAAAGTTCCAACAACCAACGAGACACACTAACCTAGATGAATGGTTAAAAGTATATGAAGATGCTTCCAATGGTCAACTGCAAGTGATATTTCATACCACACAAAATTTCACACCCATTTGTGAAGAACACATATAAAACTTGGACTTTCTTAAGTAGGTTCCAATGTGTAAGTCGAAAGGTTTCAAGGGTCCTACATTGTGACCCAACATGCATAGGGATCCAAAACATGATTTGTATGGGTATGGGTGGTAGATGTAAAAAAAGACCCCAATAGATTGTCATTTCTACTTTTCTATGGTAACCGAGTTCACCTTGAATTTGACCCAAAATATTGGGAGGGAAGCTCAAGGGACATTTATGGAATACATTACAAAAAAGTGTAAAGAATTGATTAGAAATGAGCAAACCTTGACCAAGACAATACATGAGAAAATGGGAACCATTCCTTCATAGATATTTTAAACTCAAGTGGGATGATGCATGGTTTTACTTTGGCACAAAGCAATCATAGTTAATATATGGAGAACAAAAGTGAACTTGGAGATTGAGGTTAATGTTACTCATGTAATCTCAATACTTTAAAAAACCATCTTGCATAGATTTTGGGAATGTGAAAGGGCTCATGAAACATGGACTTGGGTGTTGAGCTTTTTGCACCAATTAAGGTTCCTTCCCAATGTGAAGAGGCAATGGAAAGGCCTGCAAATGGGGCACTACCTTTGTTATAAAGGGTTGCCCAAGAATTTTTTTAAAAATCAGCTCAATTATATGGACCCTACTACATGGGGTTACGATTTGAAATATTTCATTGGAAAAGAATGATCTAAATTTCAACAATTGTAAATGACTAGATAGGACTTGCTAGATGTATTTTGGAAGGCTTGGATGATTATGGCATACTTGAGTGGGATAGGACCATGAAAGCAATTGGTACGGCACATGTTGAGTGAGTGCTCTTCAAGGATTTTGACAAGACATGGTGCTTACACCATATTTTTAATGCTAGGGATGACATAAATGTGAAATGTTCTTAGCATATATGTAGTAAGTGTAGTCTTCATTGGTTGTGACATGGGTTTCCTTTTGAGGATGACTTTCCTTGGTTGTGTCCATGTTTGTTTTTTACCTTTGTAATGGATTCCTTTCATTTTTCCCAAATTTTCAATTTTAAAATGTTGTTTTGTACATGTGTAGTAGTTGTCCAATTGGTTTATCAAGTGTCACTTTTAAACACTTGAACCTATAGAGTTGGGTTCAAATCTAATGATAACCTATTCAAGTGTAAAAAATTGAACTATCTCAAATTGCCATTGAAGAGTGCATGAATTTTGTTTTGGCTAGTTCTTTGAAATTTTGGATAGGATGGATTGAGAATTTTCGCAAAAAACTTTTATGCCAAAGTTGTTAATGTACACCATAATAAACACTAGTACCCTAATGAAACCACAAAATAAATGGTAGCTACTTTTTAATGGGCCCATTTTTATTCATCAATCGAAATATATATAACATGGTCCTTCAAATTTGATTCTATGAATGCATGGTCAATTAAATGTGGTTCATGAATAACACATAAGGTTCATTCATGTTAAAGGGGTAAACCAAAAAAAAAAGAAAAAAAAAGACCAACCCCCATTGTAATCACAATCCTAGCAAAGGATTAAAATAACCTCAAGAATGAATTGGCAAGTAACATGTCATTGAGATTAAGGAGAGGTTAAATAGATGTTTAAATAAATTTTATATCTAAGAATAAAATATCTACCAATTTTTCTAGATTTGATTTCAATTTACAATGAGACAAATAGTTTAGTTTGATCCCTTGGATTTCACCTTTCAAAGGATCAAATTCTCCCCCTCATGTTCCCAAGAAGCTCTAGTTATGTTCTTGCCAACAAACCATCTTTCTCATCCCAAATATATAATACTAATGTGAACCTGGTGCATAATGCACCCCTCGAGCTCCCCCCCGCCCGGTCCTTCCCTGCCCGTGCCCCCCACCTCGTCCTGTGCTGACCCCCTCTCGCTCGTGC
>Ga0116227_10002184_pt1 | contig 44743 bp, 30 predicted proteins | sample S1TSphgellanicum_FD_89693 | JGI IMG/M metagenome (GOLD analysis project Ga0116227, IMG submission 89693) | Host-associated microbial communities from peat moss isolated from Minnesota, USA - S1T2_Fb - Sphagnum magellanicum MG | ecosystem: Host-associated > Plants > Peat moss > Unclassified...
AAAAAAAAAAAAAACTAACCTGCTTTGGTGGTTGTTGGAAAGCTTGCTTCTCTAAGCTCCAAGTTCTTCTTTGCAAAAGAGGAGGGAGGAAGGAAGTACTAACCAACAAAAGTAGTGAGGCAACAAAACAACGAAGTGATGAGATGCAAGGCAACAAAGCAACAAATGGGGGGGTCAAAAGGTACCTCGACCCAACGAAGCGGGGCAACAAGGTAATGGGGTAGTGACAAGCTGCGACAAGGCAACGAAGTAGTGAGGTAGTGATGAATTGTGACAAAGCAACGGGGCATTGAGGCAGTGACAAGTTGTGATGAAATAATGATGAAACAATGAAGCAAGTGAGGTAAGGATGAGATGATGATGGCAACAAGGCAACAAGGTAGTGACGAGGCCACGAGGGCAACAAGGTGATGATGCAACACAAGGAGGCAATTAGTCGAGGTAGTAGGATGAGTCGACAAGGCAACAACTCAAAGTAGCACAAGGCGAGGAGGCCACAACAAGATAAGAAACAAGAAGCAAAGGAAAGAAGAAAAAAACAAAAGGGAAAAAAAAAAGAAAAAAAAATTGAATGTGAAAAAAGGTGAGGACCAAAAAATGAAAAAATTAAAGGGAAAAAAATTGAACTCTATGACCCAAATCCAAAATCTAGAAAACACAACACACACAACCTTTGTGAACATAAATGAAAAAAACACAAGAGGAAAAGCTAATGTATAAAAGTGCATTTTATTAAAAAATAATTAGGGTTTTTTGGAAGTGGCAATTGGAATGTGGCACCTCCACTTAACCCTAATTTTTTCACATAGGATTTTATTAAGACCTTTACCCAAGTTAGGGATTAGACCTTAACCAGGTTTCATTATTTTTATTTTTAAAAAAAATTAACTGGTTATCACCATTCGATTCTCACACAAGTGAGAACCGATGATCTAGTTTTCAAGTAGGGTATCATTCAATGTGATACCCCGAGGGGTTCAAACTTTGATGCTCGGCTGATGTTTGGTGATATTTGTGATACTTGCCCAACATTGGTATTAACGTATGCCTTAACATCAAGAAACTTAACCAATAAACCTTAACAAGAAATAAGTCTTGAACTAAATTTAAAAAGTGAAATAACTAACATAATAACATATTTATTACTAATGACAACTAATAAAAATTATTTAGTTGAGTTTCAATTTCAAACAAGTTTTGTTGAGTCAAACCTTTGTTGCAATATTAGTGTTTCAAAAAAATGAGTTCCATGTATTGAAGGATGTCAACCACCCATGGGACTTGTTTCAAGGTTGAGTTTCATGTGGGTTGTTAAAGCCTTTTGCATTTCTTTATGAGTAAATCATCAAATAAGATTTGCACTTGTAAGATTATTTAATTACACTAGTAAGCAAGAAGTTTTGATGAAAGCAAAAGGAAAGTATATTAAAATTTCACATTCTTTTTATCTTCTTAGAATTTTTACAATTCTTATTCATTTGTTTGATTTTTAATTCTACATTGTGCAAGTTAAGGTATTCTACCATATTTTCATGGGCTTTCCTACTTCTATGCCCTATAAAACCCCCCCATTTTGATGACGTTGTAAACATTATATGCATAAGTCTCAATGGCTCTTGACATGCACTATAATTATGGAAGATATTTACACTTAAAAACAACAATTGCAAAATTAAATGGTGATTAATGATTCTATATTTAAATAAGTTGTTATGTATCTTTCATCGCACCATAACTTTATTTCAAGTTGTGGTATCATAGAGAGGTGGTGACATTATTAGGTGCCAAACCTCTCTCCAACATGTTCAACATTTTTTGGTTGCACATTACACTTAGTGTTGCTAATGTGAAATCTTATATATTAAATTTACAATGTCTGTCTGTTTGTCTGTCCGAGCAGTTTCCAGGCATTGCTTGGACCTTTGTTTTTTTGTTTTTTTTTTATGGGTTTTGTTTTCTGTGTCAGTTAAACTGCCCAAACCTTTGTTTTTTTTAAATTTTTTTAGATGGGTTTTGTTTTCTATGTCAGTTAAACTGCCCAGACCTTTGTTTTTTTTTTTTTTTTTTGGGTTTTGTTTTCTGTTTCAGTTATTACTCGACAGGTGAAATATTTTAAATGAATAATTGTGCAACAAATGGTATTCATGTAGGCAACTAAATTGGATAATAAGTTTAACAAGTTATGTTATAAGGAAGAACTACACATTGATAAATTTGCCATAGGTTTATAAATAAGACAATTTATCATCAATTTTCAAAAAGTCATATATAAGTCAAAATGAGTCCAAAAAATGAACTATAAAGTGAATTTTTAAATTTTGTTTTATTCTTTCACCCATATTATTCTTTTTAAAACTAAAAGAAATGATTAGGCAAAGTAATAAAACACCCTTATCCACATGAAAATAAGGTAGGATTGTGTGGCATGATATTTCTTCTTTTCATGACATGCGATTATATAAATACATGTAAAGACTTTAAAGATTCAAGGAGAAGAGTAGAGAGGAGGGCCATGTATGGCAAGGGTTAAACACAAGGCTTTTCCAACTTGATGCTAAACTTTTGTGCATTTTTGGAATCTTCTTATTATTGGGGGAAGGTTGATGGAATACAATTCCTAGTTGGTAATGCACCTTTTGATTTGGAATTTTGTTTCATGCAAACAAGAAAATATCACATCCAAATCCTTGAAATTTTTGTTTTAGAAACAAATTTTCAGCTCAATGAACTTTTGCAAAAATCGCTTTGTATGACTAAATTTTGGCCAAATTTATATAAGTCCTCACCATAAGACTCTATCCAAATATCTATAAGACTTCTTTATGACTTTCACTTGTTCCTTTTGATTTTCCCATTGATTTGTGTTTAATGTCTTATTTGATCATTGATTGTTCAATATACTACCATTCCTACCTATGTTACAAAACAACCAAGACATTTTGTTTATGATCTTTCTATTGACATTTTACACCAAGGAATGCACCCCATGAGGCAAAATGTGATATACGGGTTTAAGGTTGAAACCTTAAACCCTTAGACAAAAAGCAAGGTACCATGACATTGTAAAACAATGTGTAGTATGGAGGATCCATCATTATGTATGTATATGTACATTGGTTGTGGGAAATTTTCAAATGGGAAACTTAGTCTTCATTTAGTGTTTAAAATATGCACTTGAATTATAGTCAATTAGAGTTTTTTTCCCTTCCTAATATCGAGTTGATATTTGTAATAAAAAAAATGGTGTCAAGAAAATGAACTACAACAAAAGAAGCATATTGCTCAAAACATTGTTTAACTTATTTTGTTATTTTCAAGCTTTATGATCTACACTTTTTGTCAACAAAATGTTTAACTTATTTTGTTATTTTCAAGCTTTATGATCTACATTTTTTGTCAACTTTTGTTTGCCTCTCAAGTATCTAGTTGTTAATTTCCCCATCATTTTGAACATCATGTTATATTCCTAAAAGTGGCTTCCAATTTCAATAGTTGCTTCAAATATGGGGTGACAAAAAATGTTTGAATTTATTGCCAGTATTATGTAATTGAGTACTATGTTCTAGAATATTTGTGCACACTAAAGTGACACAATTTATAATAGAAAGGTTTCAAAAACTGAATACTTATTTTACATGCCAAATTTAACTAAAGAAAATTTGCCTTATTTTGTGGACTTTAATTTTAAGAAAGTTGGAATGTGAGGATCAACCTTTTTCCTATTGTCAAACTTTGCCAAAAAAGATAATTAAAAAAATTTAATTATAATTTTTTTGTTGGGAGGATTTTAGTTGCTAGGAATGAAAAAATAAAATGAAAATCATCAAATTCATATATTTGGTTTTCAATGTGACTTCATGTGGACTCAAATGAGTATCAATTGGCCTATCCACAAATTTTCTAGACTCCCCAATCTATATTGAACAAAATTGTTGGAAGGTCACTTATAATTTTAATAAAAATCACATTAGTTCATCTGATTATTAGTTTGGAAATTAAATTCAATAATTAAAAAAGAGAGTAAATAAGCCCATTAATATCATTCTATAATTTTTTTTTTCATTCCTAAGTAATTTTAGATATTTTTCCACAATCAAAATTGTACATTCATCAATATATATTGACTTTCATCCCATTTATGATTTTTGATAATAGAAAAAAACATTGTGTTCACAAAGGGTACTCAATAAATCATGTAGTGCTAAGAAGATCTCAAATTGCTGAATTCACATTTGTTGCATATATTGTGAATTATGCCTCATGTTTTTTCCAACCAACACAATGTACCATAGAAAAATTGTGCTCCCACATTTGCATTATAATATGATTTGAAAAAATAGGATATATTGCTTTCTTGTGATGATTCAATAACTATTTGCTTACAACACTTTTTGCGTACATGACAAAGTTTTTGAAATAGAAAGATCACAATATCATTCACTCCACTTTGCTACTTGAGGTTTTGATTGATTATTTTTTGTTGAGATGCTTGAATGAACAACTTTCTTGTGATTTGTGCATATCTATTATTTACAACTTGCTTTTATATTAAATTAGCCAAAAAACCTTGTATTGAAAATGTTATGAAAGTCTCAAATGTCATATTGTGATGTTTTCATAAAACCGCCCAAAAACTTCTATTACTAGTTACACACGTTCATTCCAATTTGTTTTATTGTATCCTCTTCATCCTCCCTCGCATAAGCAAACTCAAAGTACCCATCCCTTGTCCATGATATATTCCATGTTCACTTCATTGCCCCTTCAAAATATCCCTCCCTTATCCATGATGTACTCCATATGCTCACTTCATCAAGCCCCTTCAAAATATCCATTCCTAACTAATGGTAACTTAAAGCATATTGATTCTTCACGAATGATTTTTTTAACAATTTTTTTTTGTAGCCAAAATGGCAATCATCTATAGGATGATGAAGAAAAAGTGGCTATCATCTATGGTGATCTTAACCAAATCTGGCTATAAACCAAATATGAAATAAAAATCCTTAATCAACTTTATATATTTTAGTTACACATTGAAAAATCAAGTATTAAAATATAGTGAAATTTTTTTACATAATTTTTTTGGCAATTGAAAAACTCCAAAATCACTTGAATTTTGAATTTGAAATTTTTGATGAAATTTTGCCAATTAAAAAAAGGCTATGAATCTCCACCCACACTTCCTGTTTGGGCTTATGCCAATGTTTATCACATCCACCATAAAATGTTAATTATTTCCCCATCCCATAAACATGAAAAATGAACATTATAAAATTAAAAAAGCCACCCTACTTGGGCCAATCAAAAGCAAGCATTTATTTTACTAACCCTTTTGAAAATAATTGTATTCTATATATCATATTGATAAGTGCAAACCCAATCTCATATTATACAAAATGTTGTGCTTCGTCATCCAAAGTATTGTATACATACTATTATAATGTTGTTAGTTGAGACATTCTTAATGATTTGAAACTTCAAAATAGTTAAAGAGTACACTTCAACAAAAGTACTACATTGAGGCTATTATATTGCAATTGGTGGAAATGCTCTTAACGATGGAAACTTCAAATTAGGTAAAGAATACACTTCAACAAAAGTATTGTGTAGAGGCCATTATATTGTAATCGGTGGAAATGCTTTTAATGATGGAAACTTCAAATTACACCATTAAATTACATGGCTATTGCACAAATATATTTTGCTTCCAAAACCACTACCATCACCACACTTGTTCTTCATTTTCAAAATAAAAAATCAACAATGATACATTGCTTTTATGTATTAACAAACCTACATTTCATTTATGTTTGCATTTTCAAATGTGCCTAACAAGTATCACTTACGAAAAGCCGGGTTTCTACAACCTTGACATATGATCTAAACTTTCTTCTTCTTCTTCACACTTTATATGTGTCTTGAAATGTGCCTTATGAATGTCGCATTGTCAGCTAACAAAGGGTAGGTAAGTTCCACAACCTTTTTGACAATTTTAACCTTTGTTGGCTTTGGGGGAGAGATTGGACGAATTGTTGGAAGATTTGGGCATAGACATTGAATTTTGGTTCGAACTTGACTGAATTTGTGAGTGACATTTGGACTACTATGTGTGTGCAAATGATGGATGTACATGTTCCATTAAAGTGCATGAATCTCGATGAGAAATTCTAGTTCTAGGTAAGGAAATTTTTTAGTTTGAAGTTTGAACAAGTGTTTGGTATGTGTATTGATATGGAAGAACATATTAGCTTGCTATCATTTGAGGCAATACCACCACTAGACTACTAGGAACTTGAGATAATACCAAACCTCATATTAGTTTTATATCAATCTCAATACCATGTTTATATTAGTGTTGGGTAATTTGATAGGTGAGAACCATCATTTCTAGTTTTGATTAGTAAAAACCAAATTGAAATTGGGTTTGATTTTTGGAATTGGAATTGGAACCAAAACCAAGTTCTTGATTTTAAGAAAAATTTCAAAACCAGATTGAAACTGGTTTCTTGATTTAAAAAAAACCCACAACAGAAACTAAATTCAAGATTTTTGAGATTAAAGGGGGGGAAAAAAAACCTTGAACCAAGGTTAACCATAAGTTAACCACCAATTTTGGTCTGAGTTACTTGGAATCAAACCAGAACTGGATCTGCTTTTTTGAACCAAAACTGAAACCTGAATTATTATTATGTTTTTGGGGAGGAAGAATCAGACCAGGAACTGATTCTAGGTTTCATTTTTGGTGTGAAACTGGAACCAAAAACACTCTAATTTATTATATAGAACTGGAACCACAGCTTCTTCATAAAAGTCAAGAAACACCCAACACTGGTTTATAATCTATACCTAACTCATATCAGGCACAAATCAGTCTGGGGCCCGCGACCAGACAAGTCCAATACCAGGTTGATATGAAAGTGTTGAAAAAGATCCAATACCAGTCCCAGTACCAGGCTGATATGAAAAGACTCAGTACAAATATTGGGCTGGTATTGAGTACTTAGCGCATCTCCACCGGTGCTCAGTATCTGACTCCAGAAAGTAAAATTTATTGTGAAAAAGTCAAAATATGCCGGTTTAGCTCAGGAAATTGGTTTTTCTGCACTAAATTTGTGCAGCTTGCTACGGCTGGTAAAAGGCGCAACACAGTTGTGCACCTCCAAAAAGGAGTGTAATAAATTGGAACTGACTGCGGCTCAGTATTTCTGATTGGTCGATCATAATGATTGGTCCAGGTGGTTTGCTATTAGTAGTTTCCACGTATATGCAGTTACAGTTTTATCGGTGGGGTTGCCCAAAAAAAAAACAGCTAAATTTAGACATTTAATTTTATTATCCAGAGTGACATACTGAGTACCAGTGGAGATGGTACACACTAGTACAACACTGGTTTGATTCTATTATAAAGGACAAGAAAAGTATGCTATTACCTGCTCCTTCTTCTTCCTGTTGGAAACTTCCTGTTGGAAGTTGGAAGTATCTCAAAGAGAAGAAAAAAGGTTGTGTTAAAAAAGGATTGATCATTCAGAGTGTTTTGTCAGTGAACCAAAAAACAAAGTGCCAATCACACAAAGTCTAAGTTACTTCAAAGCATTTCATTCTTCCAGGAAATATCTAAGTTCACTGATCAGATCACCCCCCTGTAGTGATGATCTGAGCTTCACCAAGAGTCCACCCATTTCCATATAACTTCAAACTTAATTGCTCCTCTTTGAAAGAAGAAGAGTTCTTTTTTTTTTGGGGTCAACAATTCTGCAACTACGTACTTCTAACTCAAAAAAAACTCCATCTAGAGTTTTAAAGTAGACTTTAGTTTCTCCCCTTCTGAAAGACAACCATCATCATACGGTAGTTGTGGCATGTTTGAATCTCATGACATTGTTTTTTGAGTTTTTGAGTCTTGAGTCTTGAGTTTTGACTATATTGTTAGAGACTTGGTGTCAGAGTGATTGCTCTTTTGAAGTTTGGACTGACATTATTTCTGCAACAAAGAAATCATATGCTTGACTTACTAGGACTGAGTGGGTGTGAAAGGGCTTTTTTCTAAATATTAAAAAAAAATGAATTCAATTTTGTGAGGTGGGTGGTCTGCCAATCATCCACCATAGGACTTTAGCCAAATTTGGCTACAGGTTAGAGAGGAAAGTAGAAAGAATAAAATAAAAATATGGTGATTTCAAAAAAAAAAAAAAAACCTTGAAATATTGCAACTTTGGGTCATTTTTCCCCCCCAAAAAAATCTTTGTATGGGGTTGTGCTTTAAAAAAAAGAAAAAAGGAGGATGCAAAATTTCACCACGAAAGAAACAATTCTTTGCAATGGAATTTTCCATTTGTTTCTAAATAAATAAATAAGCCTTTTTCTACTTTCCTCTCTCAGACTTGTAACCAAATTAATTTGGTGAAGTATGCCAACATCATCAGCAAACTAGTCACTTACCAGCTCCACCCCTGAACTGAAAAGAGATGAAAAGCTTGTCAGTTTGGTTTTGAAAATGTGTTTGGGATAGCATATTTTTGCATAGGATGTGATCGGTAAGCACAAGTTATGGTGCACTTGTTTTTTTTTGCTATTGGCAATCTCCATTTTGTACAGTCCCATTTTCAAGTTTATGGGTGAGGCTTGGGATATCTGTTTATTTATGAAGGAAGGTTGTTTGTTTGTTTTGTTTATTTATTACTTTGAGATCTCTCAAGCCATAGTGTCTTTTGTCACTCTCTTTGTACCATTGGAAAGCTCTCGATGAGTAGGGGTGCACCAAATTGCTTTCATAATGTTTTAACCTATGAAGTAATAGATATTGATTAATGAAAGAAAAAAAAATCATTGAAAATTAATGAGTAGGACTTAGTGAAGGTGTGGGAGATATTGAATTTTCAATAAATTTTGTCAATAAAAATTCAATTCAATTACCAAAAAATAAAAATAAAATATTATTTCACAATTGGGCTCTATCATTATGGTCCTATTCATTCTTGGAATAATTACATGATCAAGTTCACACTTGAACCAATGGCACATGTCACACTAATGTAAATAAGTAGTAATTAATGTGAGAAATACAGATACAAGCCTTGGTATGTAGTAGTATGGGTGGAGCTGCTCTAAGCTTTAATCAACAACAAAATCTGTGAGGATCTACATTGGATTCACCTTGTGATCCTTGACTAGTTCTTGGTTCCATTGCCAAAAGCTGCAAAATCACAACAATTAACTACTACATGGATTCTATGGTGATGAGAATATGTAGCTTATCTCCTATAGAACATTGGTGACTACAAGTATTGTTTTTGGGCCAATTTTGTGATGTAGCCAAAGTGGTGATCAACCATAGAAAGAATTTAGCTAAATTCATATATAAACAAGACATAATTTTCAAAATATAACATTCTTCCACATTTTTGGCTACCTATGTGAAGTAAGTTTAGTAATCTCGCAAGTTTTCTTAAATGTTTCTGGCAATTGAAAATCCCATAAATCATTTCATTTTTTTAATTTTGAAAAAATTTCTTGGCTAAATTTCGCTAGAAAAAAGAGGTTGAAAAGAGGTGAAGAACTCTCAAGGGTATCTACAAGTAAATCTATTGATAGTTGTATTGATTAGTTGCAGGGGTGTGTACAAAGTTATTTAAAAATTATTATTATTGTTGGTAAGGAGCCTCTTTGATTCACATCACAAAATAAACTCACACTCTAGACATTCCCAAAGTAGAAATTTTGTAGTCTTTCTCTTTGGTCTAGCTCTCTACCCGTTATTATGCTAAATTTTTAGCCAAAGGATATGAGATAAAGTGTGATGGTATTGGGAGCAGCTTGGGAAATATACACTGGGAGCATCATTGGGAACCTCTTAGGTGCACTTTGAGCCTTGTTCTTGGATGAATGATTCCTAAAACTGTTGGTTAATCTCCCTTCCTAAGAGCATCTCCACCAATGTTCAGTACGTGACCCTCCATTGGAAATCTCGGATGAGGCTCACGAGGAGGAGGAACAATCCACTGAATTCTCGCTGGAAGATTTGGCTATAGGACCCTGAAAGTATGCAAAAATTTCAGAGCCCTCGAGGAGCCCTACTGAATTGTTTCTGATTGGGTAGATGGTTTGATTGGTCCAAGTGGTTTGCTATTATTAGTCTCCCACCTATTTATTTCCAGTCCCAGCAGTTTCAGTTTTAGGGATGGGGTTGGAAAAGAGTTAGTAACTCAAATTTGGATGTGAGAAATATGTTTGGAGGGGTCACATACTGAGCCTTGGGTATCTATTGAACTAGTGGGTGCCCGTGACCTTTGGCCACTGTGAAGTCCCCCGGTTTCTTTAAACTTGATTCGCGTTTTAGTTTTTTTTAGAAACTTTTAACTTTTTATTATTTATTTTTATGTGTTTTCTATTTTTATTATTATTTTGTGATCATCCAGCCGGACGAAATTTCATCCATCCCCTTAATTGGGAAGGACAGTAGCTAAAAGAAAAAAAGCTTCCCCAAAATCTGTCTCATCATCAAGTCAGATGGACATTTCATCCATCCCCTTAATCGGGATGGACAGTAACTAAAAGAAAAAAAGCTTCCCCAAATCCGTCCCGTCATCAAGTCGGACGGACATTTCATCCATCCCCTTAATTCACTTAAAACCTAAAAAAATAAACATAGAGTCAAATTTTGATCTTTTGCCAGGTTCAATGTTGGGTGAAAATAATTCTAGATTAACAAAACATGCAAATTCACTTTGTAGCTCAAAAGTTGGGTTCAACAATGCGGGTTACAATAAATTTGTCTTCTTATATTCTTTGAAGAATTCTTGAGGGATTTAGGTCCATCATTCCGATGCTGAAATTCTTGCACGGCATATAACAAACAAACAAACTTCGTCAAAACTATTCTACACACTATTCACCTAGCAAGCGGAGGAGGAGGGCCTACAAACGCACCTCCACACTTGCTTTTGATGCCACGCTTCCACATTGCCTCTTGGTCTTCGTATGTTTTCCATTTTCTATTGTGGGTAGGTGGGGTACAACTACTACTATTAATTACTATGACACTTCTTCACCACACGTCAAGACCGAATGTGTGTATATGTCTTGGTGCCTTTTGGTCTCCTCATCTCTTGTGTGAACATGAAGGAAAGACTAAAGAGAAAATCGGATACACTAACGTCAACCCAATTGTTTGGGCGGTTGCTATTGTTTTTCAATTTTTTAAGGGTGGGGTTGGGAAGTGGGTAGGAGTATTACTTTGGGGTTGGGGACCACGTGCATCACAAACCTATCCAAAATCACAATTGAATAATTTGCATTATTTTGCGGCTCATTTGCCCCTCCCCCCACAAAAGCCAACATTGCATTAGGAGAGTTCATGTGTAGTGGTTGTTTACAACATATAACAAAACTATCAAGGGCTTTTGAACTTCTTTGTTGTATTAAACCAAAAATGGAATCCAATAAAACTCAAGATTTAAGCAAAAGTAATCTCCGGTTTTGGTAGATTCTACTTAGTACAATTTCAACGGGTCAAGATATTGTTGCAATTTGAGGAAATTTCTTTCAACTAACTTCATTAGACACAAATGTTGTGATGCCATATGCTTTTATGCACCCCGATAAAGAGGGAAAACAAACCAAGGGAGTTCAAGAAAAAAAAGGGGTGTGGCATAAAAATTGCGGCGGTAATGAGAATGAGTGTGGGCCAACAAAGTTAGGACCTTAGATCGGGTCCGGATGATTATGTAGACCTAGAACACTAACCCCAAGGCATTGATCTTAGGTCAACAAAGAGCCTTCACTTTACTTCCTTGGGTGAATCCATCTATAAACAAGCACTTTAAAAGGATTTCACACCCAAATTGCTACTCGTTAAGTTAGTTGTACTAGTTGTGGAGGAAGTGCATCCAAATTGATTTTTATTTTTATTTTTGGTGATGGGCCCTATGAACACTCCCTAAATAGAAGATTGTGTAAATTTTCCGCATTGGTCTTGCTATTTATTAATGAAGGAAGGTAGTTTATTTGTTTTGTCGTGTTTGCCAAGTTGAAATCTCCCAATCCACATATCCTTTTGTTACGCTCTTAGTCTCGGTCATATTGGAAATCTCTCAATGAATAAGGGTGAACTAAGTTGGTTTCATAATGTTAATCCTCAATGAGAGCTTTCCAATAGTACTAAGAGCTCATTGCTAGCCCTAACTTTCATAAAAAATTGGGTTTGATTCGTTCGACAAAATCGTTCAATATTCAATAACTTTTGTATGGTAGGTCCAAGCACTACCAAATCACCTCATCCACACCTATTCACCAAGGCTTTCCAATGCTTCCGAGAGCATGGTGGGAGGTGCGATGGTTTGGGGATCTCAATGTGACAAACAAAACAAACAACCTTCCATCCACAAAAGTCAATAAGATTATTTGATTTTAAAAAAAAAGATTTTTTAGTTTTAAATTTTTTTTCATATGTAATTTTTAAAAAAAAAATTATAAAAAATATATAATTGTACTAATATATCACATGTTTTATGTTAATCATTGTTGAATGAATATGACTTTTTCAAAATGTGTAGATTTTATTATAAATTTTATTTTATTTTGAAAAATTATCAAAATTTTGAATGTTACCAAACTATGCTAACTATTTTAGATTTAGTTTTTTTGCATAACAAGTTACAACTTTATTTTATATGTCATGTACATTACACCTCATTTACATGAGGTAAGAATTATGAACTTTTAAAATTTTGAGATTTTAAAATTAAAAATTTCATAAAATTTAAGTTGTGAATATTTCTTGAATGTGGGAAATAAGTTATTATCATCTAAATTTTTTTAACATAAAAAATTGTTTTATTGAAAGATTTTTTAATTTTCTTACTTCTTTGCAAAATTGGCTATTTCTAATAAAACCAAAAATTCAATTTAATAAATTTTAAATTTGAATTTTCAACATTCATATTAGTCAACTTAAAATGTCATAAAAATCATGTTTATTATTGTTTGAAAATTTCAAGGACTCTTTACACCTTTTTGGTTTGTATTAGTGTGTTTTGACCTTAGTGATAAGCTTTTAGAAAAAGAAAAGAAATAAAACTGAAATAATGTACAATTTAATAATTGGTAAAATATAAAGGTAGCCTTATCAAGAAGAAGCAAAAAACATGTAGGCTTACTTGCTTTGTAAGGGACCAGAAAAAGTTAAGTGCGTAAGTTTCAAACATCAATTTTGTCCATATAGTTAACTTTGTTGATTTTATGATTTTCATTCATGAAATTCACTTTCCTTCATTCCATAATTTCATTCACACATTAAATTTCACGAACATGTATGCATCCATCCATGTTAAGATTCATTGGTGGCATAAATTTCATCCATATAGGTACTACCCTTGTGGTTCGTCAATGTCACTTTTTAAGTTCAATTTGATTGTTGAACACCATTTCAATTTTTGGCTATCATCAAAATTTTCCATATGGCAAATTACTTGTGTGCAAAATTTGATCCATGAATATATATATATATATATACCAATTCCATGAGAGAAATTTTTGGGGTTTGGGGTAATAGATTGTTCATAAAATCCATGAACATGTTAGATTTGAAATCATGTTTTGTTTTTGTTGGCCTTGCCTACCAAGGCAAGGATATTGTGTTTAGATTCATTATAGAGTATAGTAGCTCAAGGGATTTTGGCCCCTAGGTAATAGGTCTATTTTTTTGAAAGATGATATTTTGGCTTGTGTTGAAACTTGAGATTAGTTATAAAGTTTTAATATCTTGAAAGATTTTGGTTTCTTGTGGAGGATTTTTGGAAGATTATATTTTTGAATTGGTGAAATATTTGAGTTTCCATAATTCTTCTTTTGCTTTAAAACACTTTTTAATGTAAATGGCCACAATGTGACACACCCCTTGTTGTTGTTATTGGGTTCAAACTTCAATCCTAATCCATCAAATGAGTTTTCAAAGTGACAAATGAAAGAGTAGCACCCCTTTTTTTAAATGGGAAACTGAGAGAAAAAAACATATGTACCAAGCTTATTAGTTGGGTAGGTTAGAGTGATGAACTTGAATAGGTAAACACCCAAATAATAAATAACCTTTATTAATTATAACGTGGGATAACACCCGAGGATGCGCACATTATGGGTGCAAGTCCCTCCCTTGACTACCACCTCTGGGTCCTTTACTTTGGGAACGTTACCGTTCCTATCCTCAAGTGTTATCCTACAAATAATTGAGCCCCCTTCACATGGAACTTCTCTCGGTTTCATACAAGCACTCCCACCACATCATAAATTGCTCTCATAATTTCACTTATGGGAACAAGAATAGCTAAGTACACCACAACCCATGGTACTTACCATGGTAGCTTTGGTTTGGCTTAGAAATAGTTAAATAAATTTATTTAAAAAATATATATATAAGAACAAAAGGGTGAGAAAATAAGTTTAATGAGTTTTTGGAGTCAATTTTCCGTGGCCTTGTTGAGAAGGTTGTGACTCAATTGTGAACATTAATATGAGCTTAGGAGTTAGATCTTCGCACAACCCATGATTATAATATGTGACATATATCACCTTAAAATTGCAGGATGATATTTGTATGATATGTATTATGACTTAATATGCTGAATAATTACATAAACTAATTAGTCGAGACTCAACGCATTGGTGCCTCTAAAGCTTCAAAGGTATTATGATAATGATACCAATATTGTGGGGTTCCATTAGATCCCAAACCACCCAACATGGGGATGTTAGTTGGTTGTGTAAAATTGAACCCCTCAAGAACGACAACAAAAACAAACTCATGACTCCATCTATTTTGACATTTTAAAAGGAGGAAATGTCAAACGTGTTGAAATTAAGTAATTTTTGTTGTTGTTAGAGCATGCCCATTAGTAGCAGTAAAATGCCCCTGTACACTACTTTTTGGATGAAGATTTACAGAAAAATGCCCCTGTAGTACGATACTTTTTTGGATGAAGATGTACAAAAAAATACTCCGAAACCGCTTGGGGCCTGAAATAGCGTACATGTTACCAGGGCCTTGCTAGAGCGCCAGTAACAGGAAATGATTGTTTCTCATTTGCCAACTACAATGATTGGCGCAGGTGGTGAGAGTTAAATAGTCTCTCCTTTTGTACAATCCATCTTTTCTGGTTCATGGGTGAGGATGGGGGATGAAATTAAACAGTGTACACTGGATGTGCTAAATACAAATAGAGGCTGCGGTTGGGCATGCTTTAAAAACTCATGGTTGAAACTTCAATGTGGGAAAGAGTTTGAAACAAGAGGCTGAAATTGCTTTTTATATATTATTAAGAAGTGAATATTTTAACAAGAAGAGATTGAATGGAAGGGGGGGAAAAAAAAGGACTTTTAAACATTAGAAGCTTGGATAATTTGATACTTAGAGGTGAAATTGTATGGTGGGGTATACAAGGGCATCAAATTGGAGGTGTATGAAAGTACACCAATGCTCACAAAGGGATGTGAGGAATCTCTCAATCACAACCATGGTTGAGGCGACGCATGTATACCTAGAACACCGATCCTAAAGGAATAAAGATGTTCTTCCATCTAATTCAACTGAAGAATTACAAGAAGACTCAAGGAAGCAATATTATCATTATTGATTTTCACTTGTAAAATACATGTCATGTAGTCCATCTTATCCCAAGTAAACATAGGCAATGGAAGACGTGCATGCTAAAAGTGGAGTAAAACATATATACATATATATATGTATGCTGCCTCCTCAGACATGAAGTTGTCGTGTGAAGTGAATGATAAGGAAGCAAACCATGAGAATTGAATGATATTTGTCCCACTGAACATTCTATCGAAACGGCATAGATTTCTCACACGTTGCAACCATGACGAGTTTTGTGAAAATGAAATATGTAGGGTTGAGCCCATTGTTGTCTTCGTATCAAATTAGTTGGTTAACTTCTTATTGTTGAATTCAATGAGATAATATATTTTTCCTTAGTGACTAATTCTCATCCCTATTGCCTAGTTCTTAAGCCCCTTTCTTAGAGCAAGTTGACCCATATTCAACATTTGGCCTTCCAACAATATTTCTCCCATTCAAAATTACTTATTTATTAATTCCAAGACCCGTTCATAAACATGAACCTGGGATAGTAGAAGGTTAGAACCTACTAATAATAATTCATTTGGACCAATCAATATATTTGACCAATGAACAACATGTGTTGGACGATGTCAAGGCTTTTACCAACCAGAGCATATTGAAATTTTAAAAAAAAATTTGCTGAGTCACAACCATTTTAATAGACCTATTGAAATTTTTTTTAGTGATCTTCATCCAAAACATGTTGAATAGTTTGTTGGTGGAGATGCTCTTAAGCAATTTAATTAAAATATTAGAGTTTTCCTTAAAGTCAGGAAAACACAGCACCAGAACCCTGAGTTTGGTCCAAAACCCGTGAGATTAAGAAACGCAGCCAAAAAGTACATTAGCATTCAACTGAGGTGAAACTAAAAAATCCACCATTTTTTGTGGTAAACTGAGTTTCATCCTGTTTTCACCCCCCTCTTTCCTTTTTCCTCAGCGCAGCCATTGCTGCTACATATATTTTCATGTACCATAACTTTTCTCGAACCTTATGCATTAAATGCTGAGTTTCAGCATTTCATACCCAGATTTAATAAAATTTCATTACTTTGTGGACCTCACTCAAAGAGGGGTTTGGGGGCGAAAGGAGGCTCAAAGGAGGGTGACTTTCAGGAAAACTCTACTATCTAAGTTTGTCTTCAACCTTATGGTTGATACAAGTAATCAGGCTTGGGAATTCAAGGCCTTTCAAAGTTTGGAATTTGGACATCCCAATTAGTCCTTGGTATCCACAAACAATAATATTCTCCATTTGATCCAAAATACATTAGGGTTCATGTTAATTGCTTTAGCAATAAAAATTTGTGCAAAATATTATCAACTATTCCTTGTGCCCAATATAATATATATATATTATATTATTTTACTTTTTTAAAAATTCTCTTTTGGAGATAATTTCATGGATAATTGCCATGGGATTTCTATGTAATAAAGAAATGTTTTTTAGTTTCTTCTTTCCTAAGTTGTAGAGATGGGAACAAAATATTTTTGACATAAAAGTAGGAATAGCCTAGTGGGTCCCAAATAAAAAGGCTCACTCACAGAATACATTTCTCCAAACCATTGACTCCACACATGTGCAAAGGGCTAAGGTAGTTGGCTTTTATGTAACCATTGTCAAGTGTGTAAAGACTTTACCAAATGCAAATAAATGCTCACCTTTTTGTCACCAATTGCCAACCATCCCCATTTATTTATTAATATTAGCACATCCCCCAACAACAACACCACACATGTGCATAAAAAATGAAAAACTTTATCATATCAAAAGAAAATTGGAAAAAATAAATAAATTGTGTTATCTTTTCAGGTTTGACAATAATAATAATATTATTATTAATTTTTTTGAATTTTAAGAAAAAATTAATCTGTTTGAAATGTCAAAAAATTAAGGAAATTACAAAGGAGGGAAATGTTTTAAAGGCTTTTTGGGTCTCATTATTTATGTTAGAGGTTTTAGAGTCCAGGAACCTACCAAAAGAAGCTAGCTACCTATTCTATGTGAATTGCCAAAATTTCATAAATTATTTTTTTACTGGCGAAATAAAATTTGAAAAATAAAATAATTATTCGACACCCAAGTGGATAAGAATGTAGTTTAGTTAGCACATGTTTTGACAATTGTATGTGGTCAGGGGGGACTTGATCAAACTCTTTCCTTGGTATAATAATAGTACCCATGTGGAAAAAAAATACTTTATTTTAAAATTTTCATTTCAAAAAAAATTCTAAGAAATTATATATTTTCATATATATATTTTTGGCTTCTAAAAAAGTATTTTTGGATATTTTCAAATTTTTGGAAAATAATATAATTATTAGTGTCAAACTTTGCCATGGTAGCCTACTTATTATGTGAATTGTGAATTCATTTTAGGAATTTTGGTCCCAATAGTACTTATTTTAAACTTTTGTTAAAATTTCAAATTTCCATAGTACGTTTGTTGGCAGCTTTCGACACTAATTATATTATTTTCAGAAATGTTGAAAAAGATTCAAAAAAATTATTTTTTTTCTTTCACAGAACAAAATTAGAGTCCATATGAATATTTTAACCAAATTTGGCGATATAAAAAATATTTTTTCGCAAAATGGCGAAAATTCGCCACAGAAAAAAAATCCGCTGAAAATTTTAATTTTGTCCCGTAGGCTGCGCCGCTTTGCCTCTCTGCCACTTTACTTACGAGGCGGTAAGAGCTTGTTACGGTAAACAGCCTCGAAACCCCGCCGTCCCCGTTTCGCCGCTTTACCGCTTTGGTCGTCTCCTTCCTCTGCGCCTTCGCACCTGCGTCCCCCTAGATTTCCGCGCGCGCCTCGCGGAGTAGCTGAAGACACACACGTCTTGGTCATCCAATCTCTCCTCTTGTCGACGGACGGGTTTCGCATGTTCGTTCTTTCTGGAGTTTTTTAGTAGTTTTTTTGTGCTCTTCCTCTAGGATGGTGAAGTGATCGGAAACTGCAGTTTGCTCTTATCGTTCCTTTGGAGAGTCTTGTGTTTCCAAGAACGTTGGACCAACAATCTTTGCTTCAACTGGTGGGCTGACTCTCCTTCTTGAAGATCACGAGAACGGCTTCTTCTCGATTTTCCAGGTGCGGTTTGCATTATTCCCTTGTGTGAAACTACTGTTGAAGCTCTGCGGATCTGTTGTTGTTGTTTGAAAGAGTTCACGGGGTGCTTATCGTTGTTTTGAGAGAGTGTTTGTTTCCGAAGTTGGAGCAATAATCATCTTGCTTTAATTGGAGACGGACTTTCCTTCAGAGCGCAGTTTTTTTTGGTTGATTCTCCGGTAACACTTCGCATCCTTACTTTGTGAGACTACTTATGAAGCTCTGCGGGTTTATTGTTGTCGTTTGAAGGAGTTTCACGGCCCGTTCTTATCGTTCCTTTGAGAGCTCGTGTTTGTTTCCGACGTCGGAGCAATAATAATTTTGTAATAATACTCTTGCTTCGATTGGAGACGGACTTAAATCTTTCAGATCGGGTTTTGTTTGTCGATTCTCCAGTTGCAGTTTGCATTGTTACCCTGTGAGACTACTGTTAAGCTCTGCGAGTCTTTGAAGGAGTCCACGGCCCGTCCTTCTCGTTTCTTTGAGAGAGTGTTTGTTTCCGGCATCGGAGCAAGAATAATCTCGTAATCTTCAATTGGAGGCCGACAAGTTTCCTTCAGATCCGGTTTTGTTCGTCGATTCTCCAGTTGCAGTTTGCATTATTGCTTTGTGTTGAAGTTCTGTGGGGTCTATTGTTGTCGTTTGAAGGAGTTCACAGCCCTTTCTTATCATTCCTTCGACAGAGTGTTTGTTTCCGACGTCGGAGCGATAATAATCTCGTAACAACACTCTTGCTGTAATTGGAGACAGACAAGTTTCCTTCAGTTCGGGTTTTGTTTGTCGATTCTGCAGTTGCGGACTACTGTTGAAGCTCTGCGGGTCTATTGTTGTTGTTTGAAGGAGTTCACATGTCGTTCTTATCGTTCCTTTGATAGAGTGTTTGTTTCCGACGTCGGAGCAATATTAGTCTTATAATAGTACTCTTGCTTCAATTGGAGACGGGCATGAATCCTTAAGATCGGGTTTCGTTTGTCGATTCTTCAGTTGCTGTTTGCATTACTTTGTTCGTCCGTAGACTGTTTTTGTTTCAGTTTTGGTGAATTGTCGATCGGTTTCTCGCCATCTTGATAGCTCGTTGAAGGTGCGAACTGTTTGTTTTGCAAAAGGTATTTGCAGTGTTTTTCTTGCAGCTTCCAGTGAATTATGGCTTGTTGAGATCTCCAGGTGTTGTGTGTGAAACTGCAATCGGTTGTTATCTCCACGGATCATTGAGATCGGCGTCCCTTGTGACCGTTTCTGCTACTGCTTCTGTTGCTGCGGTTTCTTATATTTTTTCGCCCGTTTCTGCTTCTTTGATACCGAAGCTTGCGACCCGCTTCTTCGGCCGGAGGAGGAGAAACCGTTGTTTTCCTCGTTTGCGACTTCTGCTTGTAGTCTTCTTGTGGCGGGGAACACTGTGTACGGTGCGTTCTGGCTGTTTGTCTTTTCGTCATGGGAAACGCTGCGATTTGTCGCGGCAAGGGGGATATGGTGGAGTTTACGACAGTCTTACGAGGGAATGGGACGGTGCTGACGTTTTACAGTCCCATGCGCGTTGCGGATTTGCTACAAGAATATCCTGGACACTTTGTATGCCACTCCAGTTCGCTCTTGCTCACGCACGAGGGCAAGATCTTGGCGACTGATATGATCCTCATGCCCGGCGAAACATACTTCCTCCTTCCCCTTCCGAGAAACAAAACCTCGGACGCCGGCACTACTGACGACAAAAACGACTTACAAGCAGCAATATCAACTTCTTTTTCTCAGCGTGGTGGCAAAGGTACTGTATCCAACACTCCGCAGCAACAACAACAACAAGGAGGCGGCAGTGGGACTATGAAGTTTGCAGTCTCCAACGAAATGTTTTCCAGTATCCTTTCCGGCTCTATGCGAGAAGAGAACCTGTCCAAGTCCAGGCGGCGTACTAAGGAAAGTACACCGTTTCTGGGGCGAGTGAAATCCTCGTGGGACCCGCTGCCGTTTGCCCCTGTTACAGAAGTGGTCACAACGAAATGATCTGCACTTATGTAACGAAAACCCAATTGTGGGTAAGTCTTTTTGTGCAATTGCAATGGAATTTTGTGCTCTAGAAAAAGAAAAAGAAAAAATAATCCCTCCTTCAAAGTTTGCTAGCTTTGGTTTTTCCAATTTAGGTCAACCAAGAACCAGACATTTTTCTACTTAGGGCTCATTGGATGCACCACATCTGTGAGTTTGATGGTTTTCTCTACTCCTCCACTTCTGTCTGATGCACCTCATGGGTCATCCAGAAGATTGATGATAACACTGAACTTTTTGGGTTTCTGCAAATGGGTGTTGCACATTTGTGAGTTTGTTGCTGGTTTTCTACTCCTCCACTTCTGTCTGACTGATGTACCACCTCATGGTTCATCCAGCAGATTGATGACAACACTGGTTTTTATTTTATTTTTGTGTTTCTCTGGATGCATGTTGCAGGAGTTTTGGGGATGAATAGAAATCGGATCCATCCACACAAAAAAAATCTTCTTGGAAAATGCCATCATGTACACTGGATGCCTTCTTCTTTCCTGACACAAACAAGAGTACGAACGATGTTGACAAGTTAGCATAGGAAAAAGGAACTTGTTGGAGCTTTCCCAAGTCAAACCATGAGATGGGTCGGGAGATACATATGAGTCCTAGAATCTGCCAAGCTTTTCTGACAGAGTTAGACTGGCAGAGTTTCTTGTACAGTTATCTATTTCAGTATTCAAGGAATGCAGGATTCTTCTCACTCAGGAAATTTCTGAGCATTTTGAAAGTCCATGGTCTACACCATTTATACTTCCCCATTGTTAGTGAGTGAGCCAGCAACAAAATGGTTGCTTTTTTCTGTTTTATTTCCCAACTGTATCATATGATTTTGAAGATCTCTGATTTCTCTCCATTGTTGCAGACAATGCTTGCAGCAAAAAATAAAATGAGGAGAGATTCGGCTCACACACTTGTAAAAGCTTCTGTTACTGGGTAAGAATCCTTGTGGGTGTATTGGTGTTCCTGCCTGAAGGCCATAGAATTATCATCTGTCATGAGAAAAAAACAATTCATAAGGAACCAAGGGAATTCCGTTCTTTACTTGACCTTCTCCATTTGTTGTTTTCATTCCTTGGGATCCATCTCTTTGTTTTGATGATGGAAGACAGGGACCAGAACATACTTCAATGAACTATGTTTCAGAGCTCTGGATTGTCAACCATCTTGTAATTTGATCTGAGTTCACAGGATCTAGTGTGTTAGGATCTTGTGTGGCTTGGTGAATGTGGGGAGATGGATATGATATATATGTCGAATTTTATGTATCTCTTTGTTCTCGTGATGAAAACCTTGCACTAGAAAGTTCTGTAAACTATGTTTATAACTCTCTTTGAGATCTCAAGTCATTAACTATCTTTTATTTGCTCTCAGAGCTGCAGGATTCTGGTGTTAGGATATATGTGGTTTGGCTAATGCAGGGCAGGGGGGGAAATGATACGAGTTACTTTATCTATTTGGATGTCGATGCTGTTCTTCTCAACATGGAGTGGAATGGGTGATGACCAGGTAATGGCTGTAATCCTTACTTCCTTATTCTCGAGCCTTCTAGTGATTCTGCAGGCATAAAACTTTTTGGGTAGTCTCTTAAAACTGTTTTCCTTTCATAAGGAGCTTTCATTTTATAAATTGTCACTTCAGTTGCTGATTGTTTTGTGGGAACTTTCCTTCTCTCGACAAGCAAAAACATCTTGGAATTGTTAGCTATTCTTATGATGCACCCATCCTCTGCATCAAAAATCATCTATGCAGTTTTTAATTCAATTCAGTGGGGGCCGGGGGGTCACGAGAGAGATCTTACATGTAAAACTTAGCTGACTTAGTTGTAATGGCTTCCTTTGGTTAGATCTCTTTCTCCAGCTTCCAATTCTGTTGGGAAAGAAATGGGTGATCTGCAAGTCATGTCCATTCCTTTTACACTTGCTTCACCCATTGTATTCCTATGGGGTCCATGTCTGCCTTGTGTGGATTGCCACTTTTCCTTCGAGCATGATGTTTCATTTGTCCTGGCCACCTCTTTCACAACAAGCTTATGTCCATTGATATGCTTGGAGATGTTTTTGTAGGGGAAAGTTGTGCAACATTTGCCAAATTCACCAACGATGTCGCCCCATGGTACGTAGTGCTACTTTCTCCTTTTCATAATAACTTTGCAAAAGGGCATTCCATCTATGTTGTCCAAGTTTCCAAATGAGGCCTCCAAAATGAGTCAATGAGACATTTGAGAAGTGCCAATTGTCTTCATTAACTCGTACAATTAAATAGTGACAACATCATCTAAGTTAACAAAGACACAAAGAACCCACCCTTTGTAAAGAGACATGTGCAGCAATCATCTGTATTGTGTGCATTTTATTCAATACCAAGTGAGAGGAGAGATGCACTCACATTCAGTGATTTGAGCTTCCAATTATATTTCTCAAGTTCAAGATGGCTTTCCTACTGTTTCCCAAGCCTCACCCATAAACATGAAAATTGGGCTTGTACAACATGGGAGACAACTATTAGCAAATCACCTGGATTAATCATTCTATCTAACCCATCTAACCAATCAAGAGCAGTTATTAGTCTCTACTAGTGTAGCCTGTGTTGGTGGATGGAGTGTGAATTTGTTACCCAATTAATTTTTCCTTTCAAAATGAATTTTAATTAAATTTTCAATCAAAAAAACTACTCAAAACTCAATATCTCCCACATCTCATGTTTAAAATTTTCCAAATCACTTTTGTTAAACCTTCCTTGTCGGGGGCTTTCCAAGAGTGTGCCCAAATTCTAGTTTTCATTTAAATAAATTTTAATTGAAACTTTTTTTCAATATTCAATAACTCCTCCACCATAAGTCAAAACCTTATGAAACCACGTTGGTGCATTGCTATTTATCAAGGGCTCTCCAATGGTAGCAAGAGAGCAACAAGAGGTGCCATATCAGTTGGGAAATCTCAACATGACAAACTAACAAAACAAAGAAAACTACATTCCATCATCCATACATAGTGTGCCTTTTGCCAAGCACAACATCCAATGTACAGAAATTAGCCCAATGTCATTTTGATACCCCAAGCCGGCATAAGCTTAATTATTCTTCATCCAAAGCATATTGTGTAATAGATTGGTGAGGTGAGGATGCTTTAATAACCTCAACTACAAAGTACGTCAAGATTTGATATTCTTTGTATTTGAAAGCACTTCTCTGCATGGAAGATGATTTAACCAATTGAAGAAACCTTTTTCCATTCAACTGAAAAACCCTTCATACTTTAGCAATGTTTATATCTGATGCAATATGATTGAAATAACTCCGCACTATATTTTAAGTTAATTAGACATTGCTCAGTTGCCAAGCCACATGCCTTGTTAGAGCATGCCCAACTGTTGCAGCAAAATGTCCCTGCACGGTACATTTTTGGATGAAGATTTTGCAGAGAAACACTCTGAAACTTCTTGGTGGCCTGGAATAGTGCACATCTTGCCAGAGTCCTTCTAGAGAGCCAGTAGCAGCAGGAAATGACTATTTCTCATTTGTCAACTACAATGATTGGCCCAGGGTGGTGAGATTTAAATAGCCTCTCACTTTGTACTGTACAACCTTTTCAGGTTCATGGGTCGGGATGAGGGATCTTTTCAGGTTCATGGGTGGGGATGGAGGAGGAACTAGTGTGCAATGTGCTAAGTACTAATAGATGGCTAAAAACTGATAGAGGGCTGCCTTTGGGCTTGTAGATTGTCATTTTTTCCTATGATACCCAGTGGGTACCCAGCAAGTACTTGGCAAGTATCACGGGAAACAAATGGAAAAAAAAAAAAACGCCGTAACACATTTCAAAAAATGGGAATGTCCACTTCTTCAAGCCTTTTTGTTTTTTGAAATTCCTTGCGAGTTTTGATGCTCTGTCATGCGACTTGCAAATACACTAGAATTATCTACACGATGCATTCCATCTTAAGAATTGGAGCTGTCCATGGGCATCTAATTATGAACAAGTGTGTGCATTATTGGACTGGAAGTGGTCCAAGTCAAACCATGGGGTTACTTATTTTTCTTCAAACACCCTTTTTCCTTTTGGAACCATTGGAAATACGAAAAAATAAAATCGTATATTCTATTGATAACATCAAAACATGTCTTTCACTTGTCCTATTTGATTAGGATGGGTTAAGCTATTAGAACATAAGCAACTCTGAAAAACAACAATAGTCGATTAGAAACAATCATACGAGACATGTTTTGACGTTGCGATTTATTCCAAGTCATTCAAATGACACTGTGAGTGAGTTGAGAGGATATGGTGAATCATTGTATGTGAATAATTGGGCATCATCATTGTAGTGAACTTTTTTACACAAACAAAATGACTCACACAATAGAGTTATCCATAAAGTCATTCTCTCTTTGGACCCGAGTTGCACCCCTCATCACTTGATGCTTAACCCCCTCCTTGGTGTTGTCTGCAAAGTAATGAAATTTTATTAAATAAGGGTATGAAATACTGAAACTCAGCATTAAATGCACGAGGCGCAAAAACATTTATAGCTGCAGCAGGAGCAGTGATTGGTTTGAAGGCGTTCAGGGCAAACTCGGTTTAGCACCAAATTTGCTGCTAAACTGAGTTTCATTCCCTGTTTTTTGAAATCTCATCCCCTATTTGACCAAACAGGGGGTTCTGATGCCGTCTTTTCCTGACTTTACCGATAACTTTATTATCATACAAGGAATATTTTTAAGTCAATTTTATTTTTTTCTGTCAAATTCAAATTATTTTTTTCCTCATAATGTGGTGACTTTGGACCATTTATTATTTCCCTCCCCCAGAAAAAGAAAAAGAAAAAAGCCTTTGTGTCTATCAAACTAGCTTTTTCTTTTTTCCTTTTTTGTTGCCAAGCTACAAAAATTTGCCAAAAACGCAAACACTTTTTTTGGAACTGTTTATAATTGTTAAAGGGATATATATATACAGAGTAATTTACTTAGAAAGAATTCCCTTGTAAAAATTTCATCCAATTTTGCTCTCACATATAGATCCTTTCCCTTGTAAAAATTTCATCCAATTTAGCTCTTACATATACATCCTTTCCCTTGTTAAAATTTCATCCATTTTTGCTCTTACATATACATCCTTTCCCTTGTTAAAATTTCATCCAATTTAGCTCTTACATATACATCCTTTCCCTTGGTAAAATTTCACCCAATTTTGCTCTTACTTATAGATAAATAACAGCATTGTGAGGGTATTCAGTTTTAAAAACGGGAGTTCAGGGTCAAGTTCTTGTGACCCAGACCCCGAGTTCATAAGTTTTTTTGGTTGGAATGGGCACAAGACTTGGGCCGTCAAACTAGTCTTTTGTTAGACCTGAACCCAAAATTGAAACCGTGAGCAAACAGTCTTCAAAAAGAGGGGCAGCTTCTGGAAGTAAACAAGTTGAATTAATTTTTAAAAATTGACAAGTAGGCTCAATTTCAATGATAAATATTAAATTTTTTTTAGTGATTGAACTGCATACTTACATAGACCGTGGTTTAAATTTCTTATAAAACTTTGTATCTATACAATATCTAGCATAAATTTCTTATAAAACTTTGTATCTATACCATATCTAGCATAGAGGAGTGTGAAAAGTGTACATGGAAGTTGGAACCAGACACAATTTTTGAACCAGGCCTGAAGGTTATTGAATTTGAAAAAAATGTGCCAAAATTGGAACTGCAAGTTTTAAAATGAGAACCAGGTTTAAACTCGTGACCCCCCCATCCCCAATTATTTTTTAAAATCAAAGTTGGGATCAAATTTTCTCTTAAAATGACCTACTTACAAACAATGGGGGCAATCTCTTGGTGTATATGTGGGCCACCATGATATACCTTTAGATCATTGTTAAAAAGAAGTATACCTACATGTGCCCCCCGCACATAAGTATCACCCACACAAAGTTGCTATATTACACAAAATAGTTCCTTCAATCAATTAAGTCTAGAACACGGGCTTATATGGGGAGGGAGGGGGAGGGGGGGGATCCACACAAGCATCATCAAACACAAGCATATTCTAATATCTCTCACAAGACACACCAACAAAACTATGGTAGAGAGCACTTGCCTCACAAGCATCAAAACACATCTCTACATATCCTAACATCCTTTCACAAGGTGCACAACAAACTATGGTTGAAAGTACACGTCTCAACATTTAAAAGATGAACGTGGTTCTCGTTCAACCATACCATAAAGAACTTTTTTAATGTGTTCTCGTTCAACTGTACCATAAAGAACTTTTAAATTTTTGTGTTTGTAGGGGAAGTTCACCTCCCCGGGAGGTGAGAACTTCATGTTTCAAACATCTGTGATCTCACAAAAGTGTAAGGTACCTTTGTTTTTTCAAAAGGTACCTTACGCTTTTGTAAGATCCCTCGACTTTACAAAAGTCTTTCACCTTGAGTAAGGGATCTCCTATTTGGCTCTTCTTCGATTTCTTGCCCCTCTACCCCGGCCCACCCCCCCCTCCTTATAGTGGGCCTTAGGTTGGGCCCTCAAATCCAAAAAAGAGCCTTCAATGGATTTTCTTATCTTAATTCATAATGACTTCGATAGATGTGCATAGTGTCTTTTCAAGGAGTCTTATAGGGCACAATTTTCTTTTCAGCTTGGAACAAAAGGTTTCTTATAAAAAAATAGGAAAAAAAATTGTACCCTAATTAATGTCGTCGCTATGCATAGAAACATTGTGTAAGTGTATTTGAGTCCTTGACCATTATGCAAAGGAAAGCATTGACAACAATAGCTTCAAAAAAAAATTCAACTTAGCCCCCAAGTTTCTATTGTGGTAGCAGTAGGCTCATGCCACATGCATTAAACATTGTATTAATCAAGTATGGGTCTAGTGGGTCCTTTTATTTTTCATGTCAATCCTTTTGGGTGAAAGCACAAGTAAATGAAATGTTTGAATTGTCACAAATTCCAAATTTTTTGGAAAAAAATTGATTTGTAATGAACTTTTTAAATGATAACATTGTTTTTGTTGCAAATACAAAATTTACATGTGAGACACAATGGATAGATATAACACACAGAAATAATGTTATATTCTTCTTGATATTTCAAACAACATACGCTTCAATGTCATGGATAAAGATGGTGTTATTGATTTTGGTTACTTTGCAATTTTCAAGCATGAAAAGGTTTCATATTTTACATCCACTAGGTTCCATGTAATTGTCATTTGGGAACATATATTACTTATTTACTCAATATTATACATAGTTCAACAACATGTACCACCAACATTGCACCCACTTGATAAGGTATTATTAAATGTGACAAAAACAAGTGTTGTTTGTTTCAAAACATATATTTCAATTTATTGTTTTCTTGTCTAATTTTTTATGACAATTTGTGTGACGAATAAGAAACTAGTTCAAGGACCCAATTTGAATAAAATCAACACTTCTGAAAATATAACCCTAAACCTAAACCACACCCAAAATTACATCCTTTTCGAAATACCTTTGCCCCAATACTTGATAATTGACATGTTTGGGGAAAGTAAAGGGAACTATATTTGAAAGTTCTAATGTTTTTATTAATAAAATCAGAACCTTACCTTTAAAAAGTTATTAAAATGCTTAAATATGTAAGATTTAAGATCACATGTTCTCCTTAAAAACAAATACCCACACAACATTGGTTTCTTACCCCCTTTTCATATATATATTATTTATTTATTTATTTTATTTTATTTTAATTTTTTTTCTAGAACATCTACCTTAAAAGAAATGATGGAAATTTTCCTACCAATTGGTGGAGGTAGGAAAATTAATACCAAAAAAATATAATAATAATAATAAATGAACACACACACACACACACACACACAATTTTTTTACATTGAAAATGAATTGTTTTCAATTGAAAGAGGTGGGCTAGCAATTTTTTAATTCCACAAATTGTTGATATATTTTGTCAAGTATTGTAAACTTATTTTTAAAATTTTAGTTTGAGTTTTTAAATAAAATTGGTAGGGTAACAATATACCTTTATATTACATACCCTAAAACATATACTTGAATATTTAACCATCATTTCATGTTTATGTTTACAAATACAATTACCACACAATTTTATTCTAACATTTTTATTGATATATGGAATCTACACCAAGATCCCTTGGGTTCAATAGAATGTTAGACCAATGTTGGTTGATTAATTATTTTTTTCCCATAATCAGCTCTATATATATTTTTTTTAAATTTAAAACCACACAACGTATCAATATTTTTTTAATTAAAAAATTTAGACTCACCAATTATCAATTTCACTATCAAAATATTATCTCCAATTATCATTTTACTTGATTTTTTTGGGTAATAATTGTTGGTTATGCATGAGAGTTAATTCTCAAATACCCAATATCTTCTTGTATACAAAACCCTAAACCCTAATTGTATGGCAACCCACCTAAACCCTAATTATACCCTCATTGTGCTTGCCCCCAAAAGACTTGCAGAAAGTTCCCAGTGTATAATCGGAGGCCATGTTCCACACTGTAATGCCCTGTTGCGGCCTAATGGAGGGCATTATTTGATTCTTGCAGTGGGTGGTGCAATTGGCAGAATGTGCTACGCACCTGGCAGAATACGCTGCACATGTTGAGGGTTGCATTTGGTAGAATCTGCTGTTCATGGTTCATTCTCTAATTACATAAGAATTGGAATTTTGATTTTGATTTTCAATTCATGTGCTACGTCGGCTTTTGTAGCCAAAAATGGCTATCATCCATAGGAAGATGTAGAAAAAATGGCTATCATCCCTAGGAAAGATTTAGTCAAATCAGACTATAAAACCCAAATATGAAGTTAGAAATTTTTATTCATCCTTCTAAATTTTGGCTACAAACTGGAAGTGAGGCATAAAAATCTGGTAATTTTTTACTCTCTATTTTTCCATCATTTCTGGCGATTGAAAACCTCAAAAAATTCACATAATTTTCGATTTGTTTTTTAAATTCCGCTTTTTGGCAAAACTTAGCCCCCCCAAAAAAATAATCCTAGCTCACCTTCCCTACAGTATGTTTTTTCTTTTTTTGCCCTCTGAGCTTCCTTCTCTTTCTGGCCTTCCCATTTTTAATTTTATTTCATTAAAATAACATTTTAAAAATAATTTTGACTATCTCATCATCCCAGAAAAAGGCTAATAATGCAATTTTTTTTATCGCTTAAAAAAGACACAAGGAAAAATGCAGAGAAATTGGCAGAAGAAAGAAAGGAAAAAGAAAAAAAAGAAAGGGACAGTAATAATTGGAGAGTAAAAAGAGGGGAAAAAAAAAGGCACAGTAGCATCAAGTAAGTAACCAACCAAGTAACCAAAGTGTAGGTAGGAGGTAAGTTACTTAATAGGCTGGGCGGTAGGTAAGTTACGTCATAGGTTGGGCGGTAGGTAAGTAACGTCATAGGCTGGGCGGTAGGTAAGTTAAATTATAGGCAGGGTAGTAGGGAATTTTCTGCTTGAAAAAAGTTACTTGGATAGAAAGTACTTGTACTTCAAAACTTTATGTAGAAACTGGATGATGAAAAAGGAAAGAGCGCCGCTGCTTCGTAAGCTACAACCGATGAAGACGGTCATCCACCCTTGGAAGTCGTCGTCCTTCGGCGCAGTTTTTTTTTTTTTAAATAAATTATTTTATATTTTATTTATTTTATTTTACGAAATTTTGTTCGTAGCCAAATGGTGATCATCCATAAAAAGAACATGTGGAAAAAATGGCGATCATCTCTGTGAAGATTTAGCCAAATCTGGCTATAAAACCATATATGAAGTACAAAACTCTAATCATTCCTTTATTCGTTTTGGTTAAGACTGAGAACTAAATATAGAAATTTGTCAATTTTATTATTTTTTCCCCTCACTTCAGGCGATTGAAAACCCTGCAAAATCACTTCATTTTCAAATTATTAATTATTAGTTTCTCTTTTTTTGGCGATATTTCGCCAAAAAGAGAAAATTAAAATATCTTCTTTGACTATGAAGTGATTTGGAGGTTTTCAATCGCCAAAAGTGAGGGGGGAAATTAGTAAAAATAGAGAAATTTCCATATTTGGCTTTGAGTCTGGAATCAAAAAAATAGAGGGATGATTCAAGTTTTGTGCTTCATATATGGTTTATAGCCAGATCTGGCTAAATCTTCGTACAGATGATCGCCATTTTTCCACATGTTCTTCCATGGATGATCGCCACTTTGGCTAAAAACACAAAATTTCCTAAAAAAACCACACTGGCTGGAGCCTGGGATTTATTCGTCGTCGTCGTCGTCGTCGTCGTCGACGCTCTTGTCGTTGCGTCGTCGCGTAGTGGCGCTCATGGTCTCGGCCCATTTGTAGCTGCTGCGATGCACAAAATTCCCTTCTGGTTTCGTCCCATTTGTAAGGTCTGGACTTCGTGGTATTCCGCGCGACAGTCGCTCGCTCGCTCAAGAATAGTTAAAATGCACGCACTTAAGGATGTGTTGAGGACGGGTCAACAAAGGGAGGAAAAGCCCAAGTGAGAAAACCGTTGGCAGAGAGAAAGATCGGGAAGTTTGTTGCAGTAGAGACTTAGAGAAGATCTACGCTCCTTCTTAGCTAGCTCTCACCGGATGCGACAACTAACCTTTGTGCGACGGCAGAGAGCGCTTGCTTGTTGTAAGCCAGTGGGGAGGAGAACCCAAGACCAGCAACCTCAAGGAGTGACAACAGAAGACAGAGCTCAGAAAAGGCAGGAGAGGAGGAGGAGGACGGGGAGGAGAGTGGGGGCAAAGATGTGAGAACAAGTGGGTGCAGAATGGGTTGAGGAGAGTGTGTTTGCCATGTCGCTTGTTGTAACACATTGGCCAGGAGAACCAGGACTAGCAGGTGAAGAAGGAGTGGCCACACAAGGGGGGCTGAGTTCGAGGAACGAGAGGAGGAGGAGAGTAGTAGGGGGTTTGGGAAGATGTGAGAGGAAGTGGGTGGAAAAGAATGGGTTGAAGAGGAGAGTGTGTGCCATGTCGCTGTTGTTGTGGTTAGCCGTGGAGTGCGTTTTGTTGGGTGCAGCTGTGGGGCATAGACCGCTCAAGGATACTAGAGTCCTCGAGCTCGACAATTCCTTGTGGCTCAACGAGGTATACATGTGTGTGGGTGAGAGAGAGAGAGATTTTCAGCACTCTTCTGCTATCTTTGTACAATTACTGCAATTCCATGGTTTCCTTGTTTTGTGGGTGCAGAGGTTGTTCACAGAGGGAGACGGAGGGCCTGCAGTGGGGCCCTACAGCATGCTGAATATCACAGGAATATACAAGGGTGAGTAATTGCTCTCTTTCCTCTGGTGGTCTTGTCTTTCCACAGCACAAATCCTGACTGAAATTTTTCTGCTGCTGAAACTCTGCACTGAATGTTGTGGAGGGAATTTTGTAAACTGCAGTATTCTCTACCATATCATATTTGGAACCCATTCTTCAGCTTATTCTGAAAGCCTCAGAAAAAAGCTCAAAAGTGTTGCAGAAGTGATCCAGTATTAGGGTTTTATGTTGAGACCCAGCCTTCATCATGCATGCAAGCAACTGGTGTATCCACTCATGCTATTTTTTTGGTTATCTGTTTCTCAGGAACTTGGGACCTGCGTAATGGCAATAATCTTTCAGGTCAAATTCCGACGTTTGAGAAGATGAGTGGGAATGTTATTTTTGAGCTCATGAGCTTGGCAACTGAGATTCATGGAATTCATTACGTACAGGTAACCCTAGTTGTACATTAGTTTGTTTTTTTTTTTCATATTTGATTCAGGCAGCATTGATGTGTTCATTGGGTTCATGATTGAGGGCTAGGGATGAATGATTGGATAAAAGAGTTTTGTCTTGGGTCTGATTTTGGAGCAGGGTGTGGTTGTCATGCGGGATGGAGTTTACTTAAGTGATGGAGATTTGAAGATGAAAATAGAAGGCATATATGTGTGGCCCTTTCGCCAACTCCGCATGGTGTTGACCAGGTCTGTTTCCCTTCTTAGAGCCCAATAGGTCCATGTGTAGGGTTACCTGTAGAGAAGCTTTGGTAATGAAGAAAGTGACTTCTTGTTTCTGATTGCAGTGCAATGGACAGCCACATCAACAGAGAGGAGGACTTCATACAATCAAGTCCCTACCATTTGGCAAGAAACACACACACTTGTTTGGATCCCATCACACTCTTAGCTTTTCTTGTGAAAGACTTTTATTGTATTGTAAAAAAACCAAAAGCAAAAAAAAATGTTCTGGCATGCATTATCAATGCAATGACTGCTGCAGAGGTTGGGAAAGATATGTAGGTAGGGGGATGGGGAAGTTGCAATGGATGAAGGCTGAGAGCCCTCACAGTGTTAGGTCTGTGTTTCCTTGTTTGGTTAAACTGCAGCTAGGTATGTTTTCATCCCAGGTGTTGCAAGATTCCACACAAGATTATACTCAACCTTTGAAAAGATCATGTCCGTCCTATTTCCCTCCCTTTCTCTTCTCACATCCTGAGTGCAAAATGAGCCACTAAAGGTTGTAATGCACCCCACTAATTCTGACTGAAAATGGTGCCTGAATTTGTAATCAGTTGATTGCTTTCTTATATAACTGATTCATGTACAAATGTCAGGCATGGATGACTTGCTGTTTGTTCAAAATGTACAGCAAGCATAGCTGAGATGGGAAAAATTTGCAAAATTCAATTGGTGGCTCAAGTCTCCACCATGTTGTCAGAACACAAGCATGAGCACTCTCCTGGTACCCTTTCTTCCTTTGCTCATGGTATATCTGATAATAGTTTAAAGGAAGGAATAATCTTTTTGAAGAGATTTTTGACAAGCAGTCAGAACTGTAGCACAACACAATCACGGGTGTAAAAGCCTGTTGGAAAGAACTGCCGAATCAAGCAAACTACTGCTAAACCCTAATCCCAGGTGGGTGTGTGAGGGCAGCAGCTGCAGAGCATGAGCAGCAAACATTTGAGATCCAAGGGCTCATGGAAGCCCCGATGATAGACAATGAGGAAGGGGTGTGCTTCTCCCAGCTCATTGTGAATGCCACATCTGTTAATGTTGGAGTATACTTTAACAAGGCTGTCAATTACACGTTGATGATTACATTTGTATCCACCTTCCACACCTTATCACCTACATTACTGTACAGCATGGTATTCCTTCACATCCACTTCTAGGTGAATCTAAGTAGCTGATGTGAGCTTTTTGTTTTGTATATGTGTTTGAGGAGACCCTACCCACTTTTGAAGCTTGGAAAATTCAGCACAACAAAAACCAGTGAGCATGGTGGGAGAGAGTGTCAGGGTTCTGAGATTGGTGTCATCTAGTGTCTCCAGAAGTTGAATCCAACACCTGATGAGCTGACAGTGTGGTGTAGTGAGCTTGGTATCTTTTCCTTGACAAAGGATTTTGCAGATATCATTTCTGCAGGTTCTATTCTTGATACGGCAGATGGAGCGCAGCAATACACAATTGGTAACCCTGAGACACACCCCTTATCCTCTGTGTGCCTTTATTTCTCATGCATTCCCTCTGACCCAGTTTGTTTGTGTGTTCTGGAAGTGCAGGGTGTCTTCTGGGTTTAGGGTTTAGGCGTACATATTCTGGCAACATGTCAAGAGAACTCTTCATTTCTTATCTAGTATGTGTTGTGCTGTAGATATTTTTTCTCTAATTGGTTCTGGCAGTGTGATGTTGCTAACAACTGTGCTCTTTGGGGAGGTTCAGGGAGCAATGAAAGTGTCATTGTTAATGATTGGACAGCAAGCTGTAATGGATGCATATTTGTGTCTCATGCATCTCACTGCAGGCATCCTTGTTGGTATGGTCTCAAAAAATCTGCCCACTCATAGAGAATTGTATCCTTGTGTTGGTATCTATGTATTATGATTTTCTTGGACCTAACACAATTCCTGGAACTATATGTAAGTTGATGGCTACTCCACAATGTCCTTAAGACAATGACTTCAAAATGAGCTTTTTGTAGCTTATGTTGTGAACTGAATGCCTGTTCACGAACATGAGCCTTTGCTTGTGTAGGCAGTGAATTGAGGTTTGACAGGGAAGACATTGTAATTGCAGTTAACAGGGTAGGGTCCTAGTAGCCACAACCATAGAAGAGATGGCTTAAACAAAAAACTACTGGCTGTAGGTCCTGGCCATTTCTCCAATTGTGAGTGCTGGAGTGGCAGTCTAGTGTAACAGTGATAGGGATACTTGCCAAATTGAAACTGACACAAATAGAGTTCATTTTTGTTTTGGGTGATGCCAGAATCACTATTCAATGCCTTTGCCATGGCAGCATTTTTCAAGTTTGTGATATTCTCCATGTTTGAGATGAGGTACTTGCTTGCAATATGGAAAGCTCAAAGACCTGTGGCTTCTGGGGAGGGCTGGGAGACCATGCGCCGAGAGCTCTCTGTTCTCTACTCCCGATTGTGTAAGCTTTGTGGTCCCCCTTTTTGTGCTAGATGATCATCTCCTCATGTCATCTCCTTGTGTTACAAATCAAGAAATTTAGGATCTGTGTTCTGAGAACCTAACCACTTGCTGTCAAACAACATAGTCTTTCTGTTTGTTGCCAAATTTACACAATTGGAACACTGCATATAAGCAGTGGGATGAATTGGCATTTGTCTATGAATCACACATTTTGTAACTACTATCTGAAGTCCAATATAAAGTGTGGTTCCAATGTACAAAAGCCAATGCAAAAGTGGTGGGATGCAGATGGGTTTCTACTAGGGGGCATATTGATCATGTATGAGCTACACCATCTGTTACAATACATATTGTTCTTTTTCTACTCATTTTGGATACCACAAATAGTGGGGAATGTGGTATGGGACACACGGAAGCCGCTGCACCCACAGTACATTGTGGGCATCACAGTGACACGCCTTGCCATCCCCCTCTACATCTTTGGTTGTCCTAATAACTTCATGGGTGTGGAGACCAACATCAGATGGTGCATTGGGCTCACAATCTTCTTAGCACTCCAGGCTACCATCCTACTTCTCCAGCACTATTTTGGTGCCCGTTGTTTCATACCTCGCCAGGTAAGCACCTGCATCCTTCTCCTATCTTGTACAGGGAATCATCTGCAGGTCTCAGCATAACAAGAGCACAGTCCCCACATTAGAGACAATTAGTTCTCATTGTAAAAGCTAACTTGCTGTTTTGTATTCTCTTCTGGATTTTTTTTAAGGTTTAGGGTTTAGAGTTTACAGCTTATTTAGTGAGTTCACAGTGATTTAAGTCAGGAAGATAGCAATGAGGTTGTGGTGATTGTGGGGCTGGTGTGTAACAGATGCTACCAGAAAAGTACAGTTACTTCAGGAAGGTGGAGAAGTCAAGTACAACAATTGTGGGAGCTGATGAGAGTGTTGTTGTAGATTGTGTGATTTGCATGGTGTCGGTGGACATGGCTCAATGGTCCACTGAGAGCATGGTACATACCATCTATTTTTTCCAAACACATGCAACTGTATTGCATTTGTGCTTGTGTATACTCTATCCCTCAAATTGAATTGCAGAGCAAAGACTTGATCAGCTTTTTGCAGTGGGCTTTGCTCAATTCCACAAAATGGACACAGAGAAAGTGGTGACAAATATTGGAACTTCATTTGCTCATAAGATTGAATTGTTACAGCAGTGACTTGTGCATTGGATTTCAAGTTACAAAGTTGTGATTGAGAGCTTATAAACATTCTCAGCAAGCTTGGAGGAGACTTGGGTTCCCATCCTAAAACACAACATAGGAATAGAAGTGTACATGCATGAGCTCTGCTTTAAAGCTGTGGAAGTTTGATACTGAAATGGGTTAGGCTTGATGCAGGTAACACCATGTGGCCATTTTTTCCATGCGGGATGTCTACAACGATGGATGGACATAAAAATGGAATGTCCAACCTGCCGCCGCCAACTGCCTCCAATGTAGGCCATGTAAACAACTTGTAATTTAATTAGCTTTTTAGCAAATTAGCTGGTGTTAGTGGGTGAAGCAGGCATAATCTGTCTACATGAGTGGTGTGATCATGCCCCGATTATTGCAATTGGCCAAGTTTCCAAAAATGTAAAAGCAATTCTCATGGGTCTGATCTTTGCTTGGCATCAACCCTGCTTTCTTCCCACTCTCTTGGGTTGACGTTTTTTTGACCGGTTTTTAGTGCTGAGAAGCTTGTGGTAGTGTTTAGTGACATACTACACAATTTCCCAGCTCTCTTCCTGTGAAGTTGCTGGAAGAATATGGACTAACCAATTCAAAGTTCTTGAAATACAAGGTAAGTGATTGCAATCAGTCTATGGGCTCTGTCATCAGCCACTCAGCTCCATTCGCCAATTGTTCCTTCGCTACTCAAGTTGCAGCGATGGCGGATACAGAACCTTGGCTGGCTGAAGATGCATCTTTTCCTCCTTGGTAATGTATCCTGTAAGCCTTCCTCCTACTTCCATGTCACACTACCTAGGTAACCTATGGAAGTGGGTATGTATCATAGGTAAGAAGGTAGGAAATATAAATGGTTACTACGTAGGTAGGCAAGTAGGTAAAGCACCTGGTGGTTAGTAGGCAGATAGATTCATGTTGATGGTTCGAACATAGCTAACCCACCATGGTAATGGGACTGGAATACAATGGGAGTGTTGGGTTTTAGGGGTTTAGGGGAATTGGACCGAATCTTGTAAGAAACTTCTTTTTGTGTTTGTGAGAACCAATCAGGGTATCAAGTTTTTTCTTTTGGGGGTTTAAAAATGAGCCACTCACAAATGTAAGAATTGTTGATTATGTATACCAGGTATCACAAACTGGTTATCAAATTTCATTTCACTGAGAAAAAAACCTGCCCCAAGCTTTGAACATTTGAACCCAAAATCACTTGTGTGTTTTATAGCAACCCACTAAACCTTTTTTTTAATATTTGTATTGTGATGACTTAACTAACCACTAGAGCACATGTTTAGATAAAAAGATTAAATCATAACTTTTTAATCATAGCAAAATAGGAGCCCTTGGCATTTGATTTAAACTTTAAATAGAATACATGCAATATGTGTTTAGATCTGCTAATGAGTGGTTTAGTGGCCACAAACTTTTTAATACTTGGAAGGTCTTGGGTTCAATCATCATGTGAGGTTCCCTACCCTTAGCTTTTGACCTTACCTTACTTGTCCCATAGACCACAGCTGTGACATTCAGACCTGGCTAGATGTCTAATACTTTGCTTGGGTATTCAGATACAAAACCCTAATACTTTGCCTAATTTTTTACAAACCAGGTTTATACAATTTTGTTATTTGTTGGGTAGGGTATCACATGGATTGATAGTGGGTTGATATTCATTGGGTGATATATCAGCTTATGTATTAGATGGGTTGATATTTGTTGGGTAGGGTATCAGCCTGGGTGTCAAATTGGTTGATACCTGTTGGTTTTTTCAAAAATAACAAGGTTGAACCCGGACTCAATACTAAACTTTTGGTTGTACCCTCGGTACATACTAAATACATGTGGATGGTTAAAACATTCCCAATGGCACCAATAAAATGTCATGTACAATATTTTGCGGATGAAAATTTGCATATAAACATTGTGAAACTACTTGGGGTTGGTAAAAATGCACATGTTAACAAGGTCCTCCAAGAGTTCCAACAACAAGAAATGGCTATTTTTTTATTGGCCACTTGTAATGATTGCGGCCTAGGTGGTGAGCCTTGGATAGTCAATCATTTTATACAATTCATTTTTACAAGTTTATGGTTGGGGATGGTGGAGAAACTAACATTGCAAGTTGGATGCGGGCAATGGAACTTGGAAATTTTCAGATAATTTTGTTTTGTATTGTAGAATTAAGGTTGTAGTAGTTAGTGCATGTAGGAAAAAATGTTCTTGAAAAATATGCTTAAAAATTTTAGAAGATGTAATTAACAAAAACTTCTTTAAAAAAATTCAACAAAAATTTGTTCTAATTGACAAAACAATATTTGGTGAAAGCTTTTACAAAACACGATCAAAAAAAGTTTTTAAAATGTCATTTAGTAAAATTTTGTAAAAGGTTTATTTGGCACAATTTTCTAAAAGGTCAACGTGCTTTTAAAAGATTCCATTAAGTAATATAAATAGAGGTTCAAAAAGTACCACCTTTTAATCTTGCTAATGCAAATTGTGATTTTATATTCTTAATCCATCTCATGTTTAGTTTGCATCATGTCTTGTTCAAATAATAAAGTCATTTAATGTGTATTCATTGATGAGTTCCTTGTTTGTCAAATTCATATGATTTTTTCCAAGTTGTATTTTTATTTTGTAAATAATAATATGACAAAAAAATTGTTTGGTTGTAACCTTGGTGAATTACAATGGAAGTTTTCATTCCTATGATTGTTACAACATTGCATAATCTTCAAATTTTAAGAACTTTGTGAAATGAACGTCCAACTCTAAGAACATTAACCTCAAATTTTAGGGTCACCTCTATAGGACTTGCAACATCAAATCCAAAAACTTTGTGAATCCAATGGGAACCATCATGAAACTTCAAGTGTCATTCCACTTTCATTTTAATGTGCAAAAGAATTGAACGTCAATATGCTTAAAAGGCTTGATTGGAAAATGTGAACATTTCAAAGTTTTATTCAATAAGTTCATCTCCTCATTTGCTTACAACCAATATTCATTTAGTCAATATTTTGATAATGCTTCAAAAGTTGGATTAGTTAGCATGTTGTTTCCAAGAATGACCTTGTTATGATTCATGCCATTTCTTGAGAAAAATTTAACATTGTTGTATGCTTTTGATGCATTCCTTCAAAAATTCAATGCAACATTCGATGAAGTTGATCAAGAAAGTTTGTGGCAAGGATCTTGTCTTGCATTGACCTATGCTACAAAAAAATTACAATAACAAGTGATGTTAATTGGAATGGAGAAAGTTACATCATCCAATTCCATTGAGATTTATGAAATTAAATTTTTTTTATAGGGTAACATAAACCATAAAAGGTGTCTTGATCCTTATTGCTTACAAAACAATTTCTACTCTAATGAATATTGATTGAGAACATCTTTGCTTTGGGTGACAATTAACCTAAGAGTAGAGTTTCTTAGTAGGCTAATCAATATTTGGGTTATGGATCTTGAACTATAAAAGTCCCAAATTTATTGGATTTGAAGGTTATTTGATGATGTCAAACGTGATGTTTGAAATGTCTATATATCATGTTGTATCATTCATTGAATTTTTTTACTAGATTTTAATTTACAAAAACATTTGAAATGATGACATTGCAATAAAACTCAACCATTAATTTACAACTAGCAAATTGAATAGTTATTAGTGGTTTGGTCAAATCGGACATGACAGAATGTTTAGTTATGTCCACCTTGTTGTGTTTCTTTTGATTGACAACTAGTCATTTTTTCATGTTTATTTTGATTAAAAATTAACAAATGTTAATTGATGGCTTATTTGTTTTGAATAAAAACTATCATATAGATGCTAGTTGATATGACTAATAGGTAGCATAAATAAATAATGACTAAAATTTTCAAATTAATTATTATAGTTTAACATTTATTAAAATATTAGGGGAATATGAATAGCAGCTAGCCTACTTTACCTACCTAGCCTAGTCACTTTATAGGTTGCATTTATGAAAAGTTGAACCCCTCATTTCCATGAACAAAAACCAAGTCTTTAACCAATGTACTACATCATTTTTATAATATTGATTTTTGTCAACACATTATTATGAACATGTTTATTTCACTAAGTTTACTTAGGTTGGTAGGAAAGTAAATAAGTGGTAGGTGGTCAATATTTTGATACACTCTCCTACTTACAACTTGCCCACCTATTATTTACCTACCTACCTATTTAAGTACTACCTATTACAAACCTTGAAACTATCTATCAACCACCTACCTACAACAATTATGTAATCTTGTCATATGGAACCAATTTTTTTGCAACTATATGTAACTAATTATCATTTAGAATTAAATCAATCATTTTTGCAATTACAAAATTGGAATTGTATAATTTGTAGGTTAGTGGTGTACAAAATGGACACATGTCATTAAAATAATGACCTAAATTAATATACCCTATATATATATATATATATGGGCTAGTACCTAGGTATTAAATACATACCTAGGGTCAAGAAACTAGTATATATATTATATATGATACCCTATGCCTTTATTTAAATAACATAGACCTAGTTTAAATTAGTATATGTCTTTCATATACATAGGTTTGTACATTAACTAGCTAGCCTAATCTAGCCTAACAACAATTTTTCTTCTAATGATAACTACGATAATAAAAATTATTATTATTATTATCATCATCATTATTATTAAATATATATTAACATAAATACTAATGGTTAATGTTATTAATGATTATTATTATTGTTTCCTTAAGTTAGGCTAAATGGGGTTAATTTAATTAAGCTAAATTAGTCAACATATTGTACATATTATTAAATAATAATAATAATATAATTTACCTATCCTATAATTAATTATAACTAAAATAATTATATTAGTTATTGGCACAAATATAAATAGTTAATATCACCAATAGGTAAACTATGTTAATATAGCAATTAACTACTAGGTACTAGTTGCAATTAAATTACAACTAGGATGTAACTAAAAAATTTATCCCTATTGTTTATATTATCTTTCAAGTATGTAAGGCATATAAGTGGGCACATTAAAAAAAATTTAAAATAATTGGCATTTGGGATGAAACAATAAAAGAGGTTTGGTTATAAAAGCTAAACCAAAATAAGATAAGATTATCCCAAATTTTGTACCTATATAATTTAGACCTCCCAACCTAAACTTAATTACCTACCTACCCTAACCTTAAGCTAGGTAGGTACGTAGGTAATTAGGCATGACTATGTTTACCTACCTACTTAAATGCCACATGTTGACATCCTATGAACCCTAAGTTGGATTATCTAAATTAAATTAATAAAATGTTGAATATTAAAATAAACTTAAAATCTCCACATGTCACAAAATAATTAGCCACAACCATGGACACATGTCTCAACATTCATTTTAGTTGCATGTAGTTGCATTTCATATATGCAACTAGCCTTTTTTGAATATGATGAATGAAAGTGTAGAATGTTATGGTATATATATATGTCAAATACGAAATGTCGTATGCAATCAAAAATTGTTGCAACTCGTTTTAAGCAACTATGGCAATTTTCATTTGCATGTGTTGCTTGTGAGTAAAAATCAATTGCAAATAATAGTTGCAAAAAAATGATTTTTTAAAAATAAACCTACCTACTTATTATTTACCAACCTAAACAAAATAGACAAATATTGCCCCTTTAAATCATTTCAAATAAATAACTTAATCACATTAGTCATTTTAGTTATACTATCAAGGGTGTAAAAAACATGTTTTTTCAATAATGAATTGTAAATAAGCCCAAACCAAGGGCTTGATAATTACCTTCCCACCTTATGGTAATGTCAAGGGTGTTTATAAATAAAAGGAAAATATATATTAAACTATTATAATTGTTTTGCAACGATTCAAAAACAAACCTAGAAAACAATTCTTCAAAGCGATAATAATAAAAACTCCTAACTATGGTAATTTTGCTTTATGCTAGAACTACCTTGTAAGGTCAAAAGAATACAACCACCAATAATAATTTTTAAAATAAATAATAAATAAACAAAAGAAGATGGTACTATGGGCAATATTTATTCCCTACAACCAAATTACTACCTTGATATTGTCACATGGGAAAGCCATCTAGAAAAAAAATCTCTTCAAAAAAAAGACAAATTCTAGTGTTGCTTCTAGTTCATTACCCCTTTGTTGGCCTCATTTTTCTATCTTTCCCCATGATGGTATTTTCTTTCCACACCTTTACCTTACTAATGCATGCACATACACCCAAGACATATATTTGGAAATCCTTATAAAACCTTTTTTTTCTTATTATGCCTTCATAACCAAAAGAAATACAACATGTTGCCCTCCCTATGGCATAATGTTAGAAGAAGAAGAAGAACGAAAAGAAAATTCAAGAAAGGAATGAGGTGAAAGAGGATTTATTTATTTACACTCAAAATCAACAACAATTAAAATAAGAAATGTTCCATGAAGTTCACAAAATTGAATACATGATTCGTCACTAATTAAAATAGGAAATTTATATATTTACATAAGTGTTCGGTGTTTGTTATTTTATAATTTGTGAGTGAACATAACAATGATTATTTAATTTAAAGTGATTTTCTCTTTGTAAATTAGTTTTAAAAAAATTTAAATCACAAAAAAAACTTTAAAATTAAACCCATTCAAACTGGAATAATGTTAGGATGGGTGAAAATGAGCTATTAGGGGCCAACATGATTACTTAATAAAAGGACTATGGGTTTTTTTGTAGTCCTATTGATTTTTTCATAGAAAATTATTTTTGAATGAAATCATTTGTAACTTGTTATGCAAAACATTTTATAATTGTCCCAATGCATCACATGCTTTGTGTTAATATTTGTTGAATAATTATGATTTCTTTTTTAATCTACATTTTTTTTTGTCAAATTTTGCATTTCATCTTGAAAAATTATCATATAATTTCAAATCATTTCAATATGTATTAATTATTAGAAGATTTATTTTTTATATCATAAGTTACAACTTTGTTTTATATGTCATATACATTATACTCCATTTACATGTGCTAAATGATTCTTGAAATTTTGAGATTTTTTTTAAATGAATTTTTAAATTAAACTATTTCACAACTTTTTAATTGTGAATTTTTTTGAGCACATGCATAATATGTTACTATCGTCTTTTTTTTTACAATGAAAATTTGCAAAGTTGATTACTTTTGATGCAATTATCATTCAACTTTGAAATTTTTAAAAAACTAAAACCAAAAATTAAATTTTAACTAAATGAATTTTTAGTTTGAAAATTTCAACATTCATATTAACATAAAAATTGCAATTGAAATGATTATCATAATTTTAAATTGTCAAAACAAAAACATAATTCCCAACACCTTTTTTGGTTCCTATAAGCTTATTTTGACCTAAATGGGTGATCTTATAAGAGGTTTAACACACTTGTGCTAATATAAGGACCCATTAACAATCCAAGAAGTTCCCAAAAAGTGAATTCACAACAACATTAATTAAAACAAGAAATGTTCCATCTCAAAAAGTGAACTACATTTCACATTAACACCAATTAAAATAGGAAATTTGTTCCATGAAATTCCGCAAAAAGGAACTCACAATAACACCAATTCCAAATAAGAAAACTAAATTATAAAAATAATCGTCAATTTCAAATAAGCAAATCTATACTATGAAAATAGTCACTAATTCCAAATAAGAAATCTATATTATGGGTTTGGGATGTGATCAAGTTGTAACACTCCCAAATTGCGAGGCTTATTATCACTTTCCTTTTCATACTAGAATGCTCTCAACAAAACAAAGCAATGCAACATGCTTATCCATTTCACAATTTTCAAACCAACAAAGCAAAAGGTTATTAAACTTAGAGTAATTTCCAAATTCTACAAATTGATTAAATTTTTAAAAAAAAATTTAAAAATCACAATTGGGTTTTGTAAGACCTATGAAGTTAAGGCCACTACAACCATAATAATATTGAGATGGGTGGATGATCTTACAAGAGGTGGATGATCTCATAATTTCATCCCTCTGCCCATCCCTACAAAGACCGCCGGGGGGGGAGGAGATTGGTTTTTTTGTCTGCCCATTTGGGCACAGCTCAACATCCAAGTGAGACTTACTGCCAAGGGCCTACCCCCTAAAAGGGAACAGCAGACAAACAAACAATCAAGGGTGGGGAACATGGGCCGGGCCGGGGCGGCCCAAACACGTAAAGTACGTGGAGAGGGCGGGGGGGCGGGGTCGGCGCGGGTATCCGGTCGGTGGGGGG